>ENA-OWPB01001521-OWPB01001521.1-human-gut-metagenome-genome-assembly--contig:-NODE-1521-length-20240-cov-4.135497_pt1 | contig 20240 bp, 17 predicted proteins | sample MGYA00248260_ERZ651838 | MGnify/ENA primary metagenome ERZ651838 (study PRJEB26924, sample SAMEA4378304) | human gut metagenome | biome: human gut; feature: human-associated habitat; material: faeces...
GAGCGCATGACTGTTAATCATGATGTCGCTGGTTCGAGCCCAGCTGGAGGAGCCAAATCGGAACAAGATACTTGTTCCGTTTTTTTTGTGTTCTCAAATATTTTGTAATTCGATGTTTTTAATCAATTTAATTTACTGTCTATTGAAATATTGACATTATTTGCTACCAAGTTTCCGGATTAAGCTACCACTTAGTCGGAAAATGTTGACAAACATAACTTTACTGGGTAGAATTTAATTGTAATCATTTGTTATTGGGGGGTTACAAATTAAGAAAATGTTGTTGATGTTTAAATATATTATAACTATTCATATTATCAGTTCAATGAGCTTATCATTAATAAATATTATAAATTTTATATGATATGAAAATAGCTTGAAATATAAAAGAACATTGCCAACACAAAAAACAAAATATAATACTGACTTTATTTTAAAATAAAATAAAGAGATACCAATGCTCTTAATCTTTGCGGGTCAGCATACATTAAGTTATATTGAGTACCTCTTATGTGTGTTATTATATAACAAATCGTCATAGTTTGTCAAACACATTATAAGAACTTTGTTTTGTTGAAATGAATACAGTATTATAAAAAGAAAGGCGGTTTTGTTATGAAACTAAAAAATTTATCACGTTAGGATTGGCTGCGGTTATGGCAACTTCAGCAATCGGAATCAATGCTATTGCTGCTGACAGTGATAACGAAATTGTTTATTCTTATGCTGATGAGAATAACAATATTATCAATATCACTCAAAGTGATTTAGATGCAGAGCATTGGAATAAGGAGGCATTAGGCGACACTGCACCGGCAATATACGAGAATTTCCCTATGAATATGACTGGTTATACAAATGATTTACGATGTGGTGAAACTACCGATGATGATGGGAAAATCATTGTAAATCCACAAATAGCTAAATACACCCCAATACATGCAAATGAATTTAAGGATTATTGTAATTCTCTACCTGCCGGAAATATCTATAGAGTATTTACAATTAGCGATAACCGACAATATGCCGGATTCTTTTCTAAAGATTATGGCGATAACATCTATAATTTAACAATAGAAACATATACAGAAAGTGATTTCTACGCTCCATCTGAAATGTCATTACCTTCTGTTAGCATATCGGATATTCAAAACAAAGCCTCTGAACTAAGAATATCAGATAGTAGCTTTAGATTAAAAGAGTCATCTACTTCTGGGAAATATGCTGTTTATGAAGTTTATTTACCAGATTCCTATGTAGGATCAACAGATAAGAATGGTCAATTTAGAATAACTGTTACGGGCACATCTAAAATTGCTATGAAATTATGGAGTCATACCAAGAAAAATACTACTCCAACTGCACTAAGAACATATACATCTTCTAACAACGAAAATAGCACCTACGTCGATATCCGAACAAGTGATTATCAAAAAACAGCTGATTTTATTTCTTTTTATGTAATGGTCTATTTTACATCTGCTGTAGATGGATATGGTATGATTAATGTTGAACCTATTAATGGATACGAAGATGATGTTAATGGTTCAATAAACGATGCGTATAACGGGATACAAGGAGACCAATACACGCAAGGCAATAATTATCGTGAATTAAATAATACAGAATTTTATTTAACCGATGCATGGGATGTAGATGCTTTTTGTATGGATTATTGGGGTACTGATTCAAAAATATATAAAATAGAAATTAGAAATCGCAGTTTATCTGACCAAGCAAAGCTTGAAAGAGGCGAAAAAGCAAATGGCGGAAAAGCAAAATATTTAACATTATGGTCTGCTGATGTTAAAGATACAGTTGTGAATTGGAACTCTACAACAGTATATACAATACCAAAAAATACAGATATGGTAATATATTGCGACCCTACATATCAAGGCGAAAAAATTATATCGGTTAATAGTGTTTCGACAGGAAGCACTTCTGCTGATTATTATCAGTTATCGTATAAAATTATGCAATAATATAATAGTACAATAAAGAATATTCAATGTAAAATTAAATGCAGTTTTAAAGAGGTAGAATTATGAAAAAAATTGTTTCAATAATAAGTATATTTGCAATAATATTATCAGCAACACAGTTTGTGTTTGCTGATTATTCAGATGATACAACAATTACAGACGGTCAATTTGCTTACAAAAAAGGCACAAATAATATTCTTGCATATGTAGGAACAACAGGCATATGTGAGATACCCGAGAATACAACCCTAAAAGGTTTAACTCCGTCATGGGCAAAAGATGCGGCACCTATAACTAAACTAATCATTAATGATAATGTAGATATCAATATGATTATCTCCGGAGAACTTGTAAATTTAAATAAGCTAAAAGAAGTTGAAATAAAAGAAGGAGTAACCGAAATTCCTTATCAATTTTTAAAAGGCTGCAATAATCTTGAAAAAATCACATTACCGTCAACGATAGAAATTATAGATGATGAGGCTTTTAGTGAATGTAGCAAATTATCAACATTAGATTTAAATGACGGTCTTCAATCAATCGGCAGATATGCTTTTTCTGAAACAACTCTTTCGGGTAATTTAAATATTCCTGACACTGTAACGCATATGGACGTTACGGCTTTCACTGATTGTGGCAAACTTGACAAGGTTCATATGTCAAACAACATCGAATGCGAAAAAGACAAAAAATATTGTTATTGGTTTCCGCAGACAGATATAAAAGAAATAAACATTCCCGATACTATGCTTAATTGTACTAACTGTTATTTTCACGGAGATGAAATAACATTCAATTCAGATATGACGGTTAATATATACAATAAAGTTCAAAATTCTAATTGGTGTGATTTAAAATATTTAAAAGGTAAAACAGATAAAAGTATGGGTAACTATAAAGGATTTGCAACAGCCGAAAATACCATACTTAGATATATCGGAACAGACAAAAATCCAATAGTTCCCGATGGAATAACCGCAATAGGTAAACGTGCATTTACATATTGTGATATTGATACGGTCGAATTACCAAATTCCTTAACCCAAATAGGAGAGGCAGCATTTTATTTGTCGACATTAAAAGATATTACAATTCCTAAAAACGTCAAAAAAATAGAAGATGATGCTTTTGATTGGTGTCCGTTTTTAGAAAAAGTAACAATCAACGGAAATGCGCAAATAGGTTCAAACGCAATTTTAGTTTCTGATAGACTTAGTGAAAATAAGATTGAAGTCAATAATTCAGATATTAAAAATCGTATTCTTTCTTTCGGAATTTCAGAATATGAATTGCCTGCATTTTATGAATTGATAAATTCAAACAGAGAGTTAATCGGTTGGAACAAAGTTGAAGAAGTTGAGCCAACTGCAACACCGGAAAGTACAACAAAACCTACTGCTACCGTTCCAACTGCAACAGTACCACCAACGACAGTGCCAACCAAAGAGCCGACTGCTACGGTTGAGCCGAGCGAAACAACAGCACTAACTGCAAAACCGAAAAAGCTTACGGTTGAAACAGGTAATGCTGTTACGGTAAAAGTAGACAGCACAGACGTAGTATTCCCAGACGCACAGCCGTTTGTTGATGAAAACGGACGAACACAAGTGCCGATTCGTGCAGTATCTGAAATGCTTGACTGCAAGGTTGATTGGGACGATACATCAAAGACAGCAACCATTACAAAAGAAAATGGCGATGTTGTAAAAGTGACACTCGGAAGTGATGTTTTGACAGTAAACAACAAATTATCACAAATGGATACAACCGCAATAATAAAAGACGACCGAACATTTATCCCTGTGCGTTTCGTCGCAGAGGCACTGGGCTTGGAAGTTGAATGGTTGGAATGATTAGGAAAGAGGTAGAATTATGAAAAAGATTGTTTCAATAATAAGTATATTTGCAATAATGATGTCATTATGTGTAACATCATTTGCAAATGATTTAGCTGAAGACGAGGAAATACGAGGAGATTTCATTTACGAAAAGGGTACAAATAATATTCTTGCGTATGTGGGTACATCAGATATTTGTGAAATACCTGAAAATTCAAATTTGATTGGTTTAAATCATATCAAGCAAACACATACGGCAATAAAAAAACTAATTATAAATAAAAATGTAAACTTTTCGATTCTTAATTCATCAAGCAGTTTGGAAGAAATAGATTTTAAAGATGGAATCACAGAAATACCTGACGGTATAATGCAGGAATGCGATTCCCTCAATAAAATAGTATTTCCGTCAACACTAAAGAAAATAGGAAACAATTCTTTTTCTAAATGCCCTAAAATAGAGAATGTTGACTTACCGAACAATCTTGAGTATATAGGCGAATATGTATTCAGCGGTTTAAATTCATTGACGGGTGATATTTTAATTCCTGATACTGTTACACATATGGGATATAAAGCATTTTCGGATTGCGGTGATTTAGATAAAGTTCATTTATCAAATAATTTAACTTATACACCTGAAAATAAGAATCAAGAAACAGCTTGTTGGTTTGACGGTACAAATATAAAAGAAATAAATATACCTGATAAAATGCTTGACAAAGTCAGTTGTTATTTTGATGGGGATAATATCACGTTTAATTCGGATATGACAGTCAATATATACAATATGGTTCGTGGTTCAGCTTGGTGTGAAGATAAGTATCTAAAAGGCAAAACAAATAAAACAATCGGCAATGATAAAGATTTTGTAATTGTTGAAAATACCTTGTTGAGATATACAGGCAATGACAAAAATCCAAAAGTGCCGGAAGGTGTTAAAAGTATTACTCAAGATGGTTTTTCGTTTTGCGATATAGACACGGTTACTTTACCGCAAAGCCTTGAAAAAATAGAAAAACGTGCTTTTACCTGTACAACATTAAAAGAAATTACTATTCCTAAAAATGTTGATACAATCGAAAGTTGGGCATTTTATATGTGTCCGTATATGGAAAAAGTAACTTTTGAGGGAGCACCGAAAAATATTGAAGAATATCCGTTAGATGGTTATTATATAAATTATGACCACAAAGAAAATGTAATATTTAAAGACCCAAATATAAAGCTGCCGGAGAATTTTTACAGTAATTCTGATGAATATGTTTTAGATGGATTTTATGTGTTATTTAAGGAACATACAGGTATAGATTTGCCTAAAGTTAATAAAAAAGATGAATCTGTATCCACTGCAAAAGAAACATTAAAGCCAACATCATCTGTAACTCCGACACAAGAGCCGACTGCTACTGTTAAACCGAGCGAAACAACATCGCCGATTGTTGAAACAAGTGCACCGACTGCAAAACTGAAAAAGCTTACAGTTGAAACAGGCAATGCCGTTACGGTAAAAGTAGACAGCACAGACGTAGTATTCCCAGACGCACAGCCGTTTGTTGATGAAAACGGACGAACACAAGTGCCGATTCGTGCAGTATCTGAAATGCTTGACTGCAAGGTTGATTGGGACGATACATCAAAGACAGCAACCATTACAAAAGAAAATGGCGATGTTGTAAAAGTGACACTCGGAAGTGATGTTTTGACAGTAAACAACAAATTATCACAAATGGATACAACCGCAATAATAAAAGACGACCGAACATTTATCCCTGTGCGTTTCGTCGCAGAGGCACTGGGCTTGGAAGTTGAATGGTTGGAATGATTACTTATTAAAAAACGGAAATATATTGAACCGACACCCAAAAGTCAGACCAAAATCTAACAGTTGGGATGTCGGTTTTTTTATAAAAATTTTTTCAAACAAAGACAAGATATAGTGCTTGAAATTGGTAAAAATACAAAATAATCTATTATGAACAATCAAAGAACTTTCTGTTAAAATTTTTTACTTGAAATTATAAGAAAAACAGTATATAATATAAAATGTATAGTGCGAGAAAGTGCCTATAAGGGAGAGGTGTCTATGTATAAGTTGAATGATATACATAATTCTGATGTCGGAAACAAAGGCAATTTTGAAAAAATGGTTATTTCCGAGGCGGACAGAGTTAAGCCTATTATCAAAGAACAATTTCTTAGAGAATACATTCTTGGTACGGGCGATACATATGAAATATTCAATATATATTGTAAGACGTTTGGCGTAGACCGTATGCTTGAAACAAGAATGATAATCATTAAACCGGCACAGCAAAGTGAAGATGAAGATATATTCTTCTTAAAAAACACTTCTGAGCAGTACATCGGTGAAGATAGATTATTATTAAGCACAACAATAAAAAATCATTTGTTTCTTATAACAACATTATTGGAACAGCAAGAGATTACATCGGTACTTGAGAAAATTCATAATACTATGAAAACGTGCTATGGGTATGATGTTATGGCGGTATACAGCAAGATTGCGTCAATAGCTGATGCACCTGCGTCATACGAACGTCTGAAAAGATGTATGGGATATTCGTTTTACTCTGACAGTTGCGAGATTTTGTATGAAAACGATATTAAAATCAACGAAAATGCTGTTAGTGTACAAGCTGAATACGGCGCTATTGAACACGCCGTAAAAACCGGTGATATGGAAAAGCTGAAAATGCTTTTGAGTGGATTTTTTAAAACACTTGAAAAGGCAATGCCGACTCCGGCGGTTGCAAAAACGTATTGTTTAGAGCTTTATGTCTGCATAATTCGTTGTTGCAGTGTTGAAAAAATCGAAAAGTATATGAAAGGAATTGTTTCTGTTCAAGCGGCTAAAAAGCTTAGTGAGATTAAATCTTTCATTGAACAGAACGGTTTTGAAATCGCAAAAGCCAATGCACCGGAATCTAACAAAATATACAGTTCGCTTATTCGTGATACGATTAACATAATCGATGAGAATATCGAAAATGAAAATCTTTCACTGCGATGGCTTGCCGGAACGATATTATATACGAATGTCGATTATCTCGGAAAGCTGTTTAAGAAAGAGACAGGCAAGAATTTTTCTCATTATGTTATGGAAAAACGTATGGAAATGGCAAAAGACCTCATAATTGAGGGTAAAAAGGACAGAATTTACGAAGTTGCCGAAAAAGTCGGTTACGGCTCAAATTCACAATATTTCAGTCAGGTATTTAAAAAATATACCGGAGTTTCTCCGCTGGAGTACAGGGAATTTGCAAGGTTGGCAAGAGAAAAAAATGAAGCAGGTTGAATTTATAAAAACAACCGAAAATAGTCTTTAAATTAGACAATTATAACTGATTTTTAACTGTTAATTGTATTGACAATGCTATATAATTGTCTGTGATTTTCGTTAATAGAAATTGGAAAAATCCAATTTGTATTATATTTTTAAATTTTATGGAGGTATTCAAATGGGTAACAAGATGAAAAAACTAATCTGTGCGCTTTTGGCATCAGCAATGCTTGTAGGCTCAGTCGGCGTTGTCGGCTTTGCAGATGAAGATACAAACGCTGAAACAGTTGTAACAACTTCTGCAGAAGCAACAGAAAAACCTGCCGATGCAGAGGCAACAGAGGCTCCTGCCAGTGCAGAGGCAACAGAGGCTCCTGCCGGTGCAGAGGCAACAGAGGCTCCTGCTGTAACAGAGGCTCCTGTAGCTACAGTTGCTCCTACTACATCAGGTAGCAGCTATGATAACGACAGTTATTATGACAAGGCACTTTCACTATGTAGTGCACTTGGTATTATCACAGGTTATGAAGATGGTAGTGTAAAGCCTGATTCAAAGGTAACAAGAGCGGAAATGGCATCAATCGTTCTAAGAATGCTTGATTTAACATCAACATCTACATATCAGAACGGTTTTACAGATGTAACATCATCACACTGGGCTGCTGATCAAATTCAAACAGCTTTAGAGGCTAATATCATCAGCGGTATGGGTGACGGAACATTTGTTCCTGACGGCGAAGTTACATATGCTCAAGTATGTGTAATGCTTGTAAATGCTATGAACTATCAGGATGACGCTGAATATTACGGCGGATATCCTAACGGTTATATCAAGGTTGCAGGTATGTCAGACCTTGAAATCACAAAGAACGCACCGGGTGCGGCAGACGTTGCCTCAGACCGTGGCGTAGTTATCAAGATGGTGTATAATGCACTTCTTGGTCAATACAAGGAAATCAACGGCTATGAGAACGGTGCTCCTACTTACAAAGCTAACGGAACATTGGCAAAGGCTAAGTTTGACGTTATCGATAAGAAGGGTGTTCTTACAGCTACATCAAAGACAAGCGTATCTTCAACAGACGTTCAAGACGGTCAAATCGAAATCGTTTCAGATGATGACGATGAAGCTAAGCTATTTGACTGTGACCTAACAGGTCTTGAAGATTACCTTGCTCAAAAGATTACATATTACTACAAGGAAAACAGCGGTCTTACACCAAAAGTTCTTGCAGTAACATATGACGCATCAAAGACAACAACATTCAAGGCTGATGCTGATGATATTCAAACAGTTGAAGGCTTTGATACAGCTGGAGGTAAATTCAAAATCGAAGGCGTAAGCAAGAAGAAGGACTGTGCCGGTGCGTCAATCGTATACAACGGTAAGATTATATCAAACAGCCAACTTGCTGAATTGGGCGAATCAATCAATGATTTACTACTTCCTGAAAACGGCAGTATCAGACTTGTAGACAGTGACAAGGACGATGTATTTGATGTTGTATTCGTAGATTCATATGAAACAATGGTAGTTTCAAGTGCAACAGACGAAAGAATCGTAGGTAAAGTAGCAGATGACGATAACTTCGGCGATACAAAGGCGCTAACAATCAAACTTGACGATTCAGAAGACAGAACAATCTCTGTTACAAAAGCAGGTAACGAGATCAGACTTAGAAACCTAAAGAAGAACGATGTAGCAACAATCAGAAGAAGTCTTGACGATACAGTTGTTGACGTTGTTGTAACAGGCGAAAGCTTTACAGGTTCGGCGTCAGGTATTTCAAAGAAGGTTGACAAGAGCTATGCTACAATCAACGGTACAAAGTACGATGTTGCAAACGTTGCAGTTGGCGATCTTGTAAGCGGTACACAATCAACATTCTATACAGATATGTTCGGTCGTATAGCTTATATTGAATCAGCAGGCGGAAGTGTTCTTCAGTCAGGCGAAAAGTATGGTTGGATTATGAACGGCTATGATTCAGAAGATGGTAGCGGTTACATTATTGAAATGATGACTCAAGACGGTAAGTCAGCTGAATATAAGCTTGGTTCAAGTGTTGATTACTGGGCTCCTACAGCAACAGCTGCTACAACACTTTCTTCAAAAGAAGAGGCTAAGTCAACAATTTCAGCTCTTGTAAGTGCAAATTCATTTATGAAACTTTCATCTGATGCAAATGTTGCAATTAGACTTGTAAAGTATAAAGTTAATTCAAGTGGCAATATTACAAGATTATATTGTGCAGTTAATGCTAAAACAGTTTCTGATGACAAGGCTCTTAGAATTAATCCAACAAACTTAAAGAGTACTTCGGTTGTATCTGGTCTTGTTGGCGGATATAAGATTGGTGACGGTATTGTTGAAATGTCAGTTCCAAAGACTGCAGAAGATATGAAAAATGCAGACAACTATAAGGTTGGTACAGTAAATTCAGGTTCTTATGTGGTAAGAGAAAACGGTTCAAGCCGTGATTTCGTTGTTGGTCAATTTGAAAATACAAATGTTCCTACAATTCTTATCAACTTTACTTCAAGTGCGGATGCTCTTGCAGCAGTAAAGGATATTGATACGGCTGCTAACAATCCTACAATGGTCGTTAATGAAATTGAAACTGGTGTTGATGATGATGACAACACAGTTTACACAATCAATGGTTACTTTAATGGTGCAGAAGTATCTCTTACAACAACAAAGAATGCTGTTTTAGGTAAGTTGAATAACAAGGGTAAGAATAACGGCATTATTGCAGACCAGGGTGGTAGCAAGTTCTATTCAACAACAGATATTTGGAATGCACAATCTGGTGCTAAATTGACTGATTACTTATCAGAGGGCGATTATATTCTTTATGATGGTGGAGATAGAATTGTCTTGGTACTTGACGCAGATGATGTGTATAAACAAGTATATGAAGGTAAGACTGTAGCCGATGCTCTACCGTTTGGTGCATATAACCAATTTATTGCTCGTAATATGATGGTATATGGTGCAGTGCTTTCATCAGATCTTGATGATGAGGCTAAGGTTGGAATTGATGCAAGTGCATTGAATACTCTTCAATTCGACTCATCAAAGCTTATGGATACTATTGAAATCAATATAAAGACCGGTAAGGCTTCTATTGATACAGACGGTAGTGAGATTTCAGATCTTGAGCCATATGATTCTGAAACAAAAACAGGTGATTATGCAATAGCAAGATTCTGTGATAAGGGTTCTCTACAAGAAATCGTTATTTACAGATTTGTAGACTAATTTCTGAACAGAATAATACAATAACGGACGCGAATGCGTCCGTTATTTTTTATGGTGAAATACAGTGTAAGATTGCAATTATAATACAACAATATTACATTTTGGTTACATTTCACAAAATTCACTTATTACGATTGTATATTATTGATAAAGCGGAAAAAATAATAAGTTTTATTGTGCAAAATGTTACGCAAAAGACTTGCAAAGTATAGGTGTTTTGTGATAAAATAATAATGTACAGTTAAAGATATTAATTTACAATTTGTCTGTGCGGTAAACAGCACAAAAACACAGAAAAAAGTCTTTACAACAAGACTTATATGGTGTATAATAAAGACAAAACAAAATAAAACCAAAAAAAACAAAGAAAAGAGGGAAAACAAATGTATAAGTCTGACTTTGAAATTAAGAAAGAATTATGCGAAATCGGAAGGAGAATTTATAATGACGGTTTTGTTGCCGCAAATGACGGTAACTTCTCAGTCAAAATTGATGACAACACTTACTATGTTACACCGACAGGCGTAAGTAAGGGTTTCATGACTCCTGAAATGATTTGTAAAGTTGATGGACAAGGTAATCTAAAAGAGGCTAACGGCCCTTGGAAACCTTCATCAGAATTCAAAATGCACTTGAAGGTTTATCAGCAAAGACCGGACGTAAATGCCGTTGTTCATGCTCATCCTCCGATTGCAACTTCATTTGCTATCGCAGGTATTCCGCTTGACAAGCTAATTATGCCGGAAGCTATCATCTTCCTTGGTGCAGTGCCAATCGCACAATACGGTACACCGTCAACAATGGAAATTCCTGAATCACTTGAACCATATCTTCAAGATTATGATGCAATTCTACTTGCAAACCACGGTGCACTTTCATTCGGTTGTGACCTAAACACAGCATTCTTCAGAATGGAATCAACAGAATTTTACGCAAAGCTACTTTTCTATGCAAGAATGCTTGGCGGTGAAAAGGAAATCCCTTGCGGTGAAGTTAAGAAACTTGTTGAACTTAGAAAACAATTCGGCGTTCCGGGTAAGCACCCTATGGAAAAGCTTTGTCCGGGTTGTTATGAAGGTGACGATACTTGCTCAATGTCACCGACAGAGGCTAATAAAAAGTACGGCGTAGAATCATCAGCCGCTTATCATGGTTTCCAACCGCTTCCTTCACAGGTTTGCCCGACTCCTTCATCATCAAATAAGGATATGGAAAGCCTTGTTGCAGAAGTAACAAAGAAAGTTATGGAACAACTTAATAAATAAGTAACGGAGAAACATCATGAAAACTATTGATGAACTTGTCGATGAGTTGGCAGTACGCCTTAACTCTGGACAAACCGTTAAACAAAAAAAAGTCGCAAAACCTGTTTCTGCTCCTAAACCGGAAGTGAAAAAAGAGTGTAAAAAACAATGTAAGTGCGGCGGAAATTGCAAACATGAAAGTCCCGAAAAGATGACTATTGCTATGGCGAAAGAACTTGCCGAGGCAGTTGAAAAAGCGGCGACGATTTTAGGTGTTAAAGTGGTTGTTGCAATTCGTGACGAGGGTGCAAATCTTGTACTTCTTCACGCAATGGACGATAGTTACATAGCAAGCGTTCAGGCGTCACAGGATAAGGCTTATACAGCCGTAGCATTGAAAATGCCTACACATATCGCACTTGATGAATCAAGAGGCGGCTCGCTTGACGGACTTACAAACGGAAACGGAATATTGCTGTTGGGCGGAGGTTATCCGCTTAGAACAGACAAAAAAATATACGGCGGAATCGGAGTTTCGGGCGGCACAAAAGAACAAGATACAACTCTTGCAATGGTTGCCGACGCGTATTTTAAAGCCCGATTTGCTTGAGGAGGTTGGAAAAGTTAATGGTAGATGAAAAGCAAGTAAGCGAAATCGTTAAAAACGTTATTGCCGGAATGGATATTTCATCATTCGATAACAAGCCTGCAAGAAAGCAGCTTGGTGTATTCGATACAATGGAAGAGGCCATTGCAGCTTGTAACAAAGCTTACACGACCTTTAGACATTATAATAAAGAACAAAGGGAAAATATTATAAAGGAAATCAGACGTCTTACTCATGAAGAGGCTGAACCAATGGCTAAGTTGGCTGTTGAGGATACTAAAATGGGTAATGTTTATCACAAGATTTTAAAGCATCACCTTGTTGCCGATAAAACTCTTGGTACATCTGACCTTGAAACCCGTGCACTATCCGGTGACAGAGGTCTTACACTTGTTGAGATGGCTCCGTTCGGAATTATCGGTGCAATCACACCGTCAACAAACCCAAGCTGTACAGTTATTTGTAACAGTATCTGTATGCTTGCAGGCGGTAACGGTGTTATATTCAATCCGCACCCGCACGCAAAGAGAATTTCAGCATATGCTGTTGACCTTGTCAACAGAGCTATTCTTGCGGCAGGCGGTCCGGAAAATATCGTATGTACAGTAAAAGAACCGACAAGAGAAACTTCTGCTAAGATGGTTAATGACCCATCAGTAAGAATGCTTGTTGCAACAGGCGGTCCGGGCGTTGTTAAAATGTTGCTTTCAAGCGGAAAGAAAGCTATCGGCGCAGGCGCAGGTAACCCTCCTGTTGTTGTTGATGATACTGCTGACATTCCAAAGGCGGCTAAAGATATTATCGACGGATGTACATTTGATAACAATCTTCCTTGTATCGCTGAAAAAGAATGTTTCGTAATGAAAAATGTTGCGGACGAGCTTATTCAGAATATGTTGAAGAACGGCGCTTACCTAATCAATGCGGCACAAGTTAAACAACTTGAGGATGTTGTCCTTGTTTGGTCAAAGCCTAAAAAAGAGGGCGAACAGCCAAAACGTGTTATCAATAAGGATTGGGTTGGACGTGACGCAAAGAAGATTCTTGCTCAAATCGGTATCAATGTCGGTGACGATATTAGATGTATCATTTGTGAAACAGAGTTTTCACAGGCATTTGTTCAGACAGAACTTATGATGCCGATACTTCCTATCGTCAGAGTAGATACATTCGACGAGGCTGTTGAAATGGCTGTTAAGGCTGAACACGGCAATCGTCACAGCGCTCATCTTCATTCAAAGAATGTTGACCATATGACACAATATGCAAAAGCAATCTGTACAACAATATTTGTTAAGAATGCTCCGTCATATGCAGGTATCGGCTTTAACGCTGAAGGTTGGACAACCTTTACTATTGCCGGTCCGACAGGTGAGGGTATCACTTCTCCGAGAAGTTTTACACGTCAGAGAAGATGCGTACTTTCAGACGCACTTAATATCATATAAAAAGGAGTGAAAACCTTGAATATAAACGAAAATGATGTAGCAAAGCTTGTACAACAGGTTTTGCAAGAAATGACAAGCGGTGCTCCTGCATCAGCTCCAAAAGCACAAGCAGCTCCGAGCGGTGACATTCCAAAGACTGCAAAAGTTGCTATGATGACAGAATTAAAGCACTTTGAAATTCAGGAATACCCAATCCCTGAGTTGGGTGATGACGATATTCTTGTAAGAGTTGAAGGCTGCGGTGTTTGCGGTACAGATGCTCACGAATATAAGAATGACCCATTCTCACTTATCCCTGTTGTTCTTGGACACGAGGGTACGGGTGAAATCGTAAAGATGGGTAAAAACGTTAAGAAAGACAGCGCAGGTAAGCCTTTAAACATCGGTGATAAGGTTGTTACTTGTATGATTTTCAAAGACGATCCTGATATTACAATGTTTGACCTTAATAAGCAAAATGTAGGCGGTGCAGACGTTTACGGACTTCTTCCTGATGACAACGTTCACCTAAACGGCTGGTACAGTGACTACATTCTTATCAGAGGCGGTTCAACAGTATTTAACGTAAGCGACCTTGATCTTGATTCAAGAATTCTTATCGAGCCATGTGCGGTTTTGGTACACGCTGTTGAAAGAGCAAAGACAACTAACATTTTGAGATTTAACTCAAGAGTTGTTGTTCAGGGTTGCGGACCTATCGGTCTTATCTGTATAGCAGTTCTACGCACAATGGGTATTGAAAATATCGTTGCAGTTGACGGTAATGAACAAAGACTTGCATTCGCTAAGAGAATGGGTGCCGATGAAACAGTTAACTTTATGAATTACAAGGGTATCGATAACCTTGCAAATGCTGTAAAGGACGCTTTCGGCGGACATCTTGCAGATTTTGCATTCCAGTGTACAGGTTCGCCTGTTGCTCACAGCAATATCTATAAGTTCATCAGAAACGGCGGCGGACTTTGTGAACTTGGTTTCTTTATCAACGGCGGTGACGCTACAATCAATCCTCACTTTGACCTTTGCTCAAAGGAAATTACGCTTGTAGGCTCATGGGTATATACTCTTAGAGATTATGCTACAACATTTGATTTCTTAAAGAGAGCAATCGCAATCGGATTGCCTATTAAGGAACTTATTACACACAGATTCCCACTTGAAGAAATGAACGAGGCACTTGAAACAAACCTTGCTCAGAAGGGATTGAAAATAGCTTACGTCAGAAAAGACTTAATCTAAACCTCGGAAGAAAGGCTGAATAAGTATGAATGACGCAATAGGAATTATAGAAATGTTCGGATTTGTTACTGCGATAACAGCGGCAGACGCGGCTGCAAAAGCTGCAGACGTTAAAGTTATTGCAATCGACTCAAATAAGCCGGCAAACGCCGATTCGGTAGAAGTACCGCTTATTATGGCTGTCAAAGTTCAAGGCAGTGTCAGTGCCGTTACTGCGGCGGTTGACGCGGCTGCAAGAACAGCGGAGAGCATATCCGGACTTATAAATAAGCACATAATTGCAAGACCAACCAACGATTCGCAAAAAATGGCGAACCGAACAAGTGTCGGCAGAGATAAGGTAGGTCATATACCAAATAACGCGTAGCGTAAATTTAAGGAAAGGAATGATATAGGAGTGCAGGCATTAGGATTTATCGAAACAAGAAGTCTTACCGCTTCTATTGAAGCTTCCGACGTTATGACCAAAACCGCTGACGTATGGGTAGTCGGAACTGAGAAAATCGGCTCAGGTCTTGTGAATGTAGTGATTCAAGGCGATGTTGACGCTGTTACGGCGGCTGTTAAAGCCGGTGAGGCAGTGGCAAAAGAAATCGGAGAGGTTTATGCAGTTAATGTAATTCCTCGTCCGCATGATGACATTGCCAAAATCCTGCCTTCGATTTAAGTAGGAGGTTAGCAGATGGAATATTCATTAGGTTTGGTTGAGGTTTCAGCGTTGGGAAATGCTATTATAATGCTTGACGATATGCTGAAAGCGGCTGATGTTGAGTTTGTTGCGACAGAGCGTAAGCTTGGAGGCAGACTTGTAACAATAGTCGTAAGAGGCGAACTTACTTCCGTAAAAGCGTCAGTTGACGCCGGTGTGGCAAGAGCTACAAAGGACGGATGTTTGAAAGCGTCACAGGTTATAGCAAGACCTCATCATGAGATATTTAAGTTCTTGCATCTTGACGAGAAGGAGAAAAAGCCTAACTCGGAAATTGCGGGAACACACGTCGGAGCGATAAAAGAAACTCCGGTTAAGGCTGAAAAACCAAAAACAGTTGAGAAATCAACAGAAACGGAAAAGACTGCGAAAACAACTGCCGAAAAGAAACCGGCAACAAGAAGACGCGGTAGTCCGAAGAAAACACAATAATTAAGTTCTAATTTGCACATTGGTGCTTTTAGATAAATAAATTAAGTAAAAAAGGGCATTCGCCCAAGAAAAAATAGGAGGAAATTTAAAATGGCAGTAGAAGCATTAGGTATGGTAGAAACAAGAGGTCTTGTAGCAGCAATCGAGGCAGCAGATGCTATGGTTAAGGCTGCAAACGTTACACTAATCGGTACAGAAAGAATCGGTTCAGGTCTTGTAACAGTTATGGTAAGAGGCGACGTTGGTGCAGTTCAGGCTGCAACAGACGCAGGTGCTGCAGCAGGTTCAAGACTTGGTGAACTTGTATCAGTTCACGTAATTCCTCGTCCACACAGTGACGTTGAAAAGATTTTACCTGCTGTTTGATTTAGTAAGTAAAAATTCTTATGTAGAAATACATAAGGCGAAGTATGGACGTTAAGTCCGATTCCGACATGGCTGACGGGGAAATTTAATTTTCCCGTCACAGCTATGGGGAATGAAACCTCAATTTTTAGGAGGAAAAAGGAATGGACAACAATTTGCAAGATATGATTGCTAAGGCAGTTGTAGATATTATTAAGCAAAAAGAAGATAATAAAGGAATAAAAGTCGGCGTGTCGGCAAGACATGTTCATTTATCACAGGAACATTTGGAAATTCTTTTCGGTAAGGGACACGAACTTACTGTAAAGAAAATGCTTATGGGTGATCAGTTTGCGGCAGAAGAATGTGTAACATTGGTAAGTCCGTCACTTCGTACAATCGAGGGTGTTCGTGTACTTGGTCCTGTCAGAAAACAATCACAAGTTGAAATTTCAAGAACAGATACCTTTAAATTAAAGGTTAGTCCGCCTGTACGTCCTTCAGGCGAGTTAAAGGGCAGTGCGCCGATGGCGTTGGTTGGTCCAAAGGGCAGTATATTTTTAAATGAAGGCTGTATCATAGCCAACAGACACATACATATGACTCCTGCAGAGGCAGAAAAGTATGGAATTAAGGATAATGACATCGTTGATGTTGAAATCCAAAACTCAAAACCGACACGTTTCTATAACGTTCAGGTCAGAGTTAGAGAAGACTTTAATACGGAAATGCACATCGATACTGATGACGCAAATGCCTGTGCAATAAAGACAGGCGACAGAGTTGTGATTTTAGAAAAATAACCATATTAGGCTTTTTGTCTAATAAGAGGATTGATAATAATGATTATTGGCAGAGTATATGGAAGCGTTGTATCAACTCATAAACTTGAAGGTTTGGTGGGATATAAGTTTATGCTTGTACAATGTATTGAAAATAAAAATCTTGTCGATAAGTTCCTTGTAGCAGTTGACGGAGTCGGCGCCGGTATCGGTGAGGACGTTATAATTACTACGGGTAGCAGTGCGAGAGTTGCAATCGGTGATGCAAATTCACCAGTTGACGCAACGATTGTCGGTATACTTGACGAGAAACAATGCTGATTAAATTCAGTAAATAAACCCACATAATAACTCTTTGGGGAGGAAGAAGCAAAATGACATTTGAAGAGCTTCAGAAAATTGTATATGATGCAGGTATAGTCGGTGCCGGTGGTGCCGGATTCCCTACTCACAGAAAATTTTCAGACAAAGTAAAACAGATTATAGTGAATGCGGCAGAATGTGAACCATTGATGATGGTTGACCATCACATTTTGGAACATCACCTTCAGGCACTTGTTGATACACTTAATGTACTAATTGATACAATGGGTGCAGATGAGGCAATTATCGGTATTAAGGGTAAGAATATGCACCTTTTGGATACAAAAATTGTTGCATCACTTGAGGGTACAAAGGTAAGAATTAAGGAAATCCCTGACATTTATCCTGCCGGTGACGAAGTTGTACTTACATATGAAACAACAGGCAAGATTATTCCGGAGGGAGCAATCCCTGTAATGGTCGGAGTAATGGTTATTAACGTTGAAACTGTTTATAACATTCACTGTGCAATTACAAACGGTCAGCCTGTTACTCAAAAGTATGTAACAATCGGCGGTGACGTTGATGAGGATATTACAGTTAAAGTTCCTGTCGGAATGAAGATTAAGGCGTTGCTTGAGGCAACAGGACACGGTGACCTTGACGGTAAGGCTGTTATTAACGGCGGTCCTATGATGGGAAGACTTGTTGATTTGGAAAACGATTCAGTTACTAAGACAACTAAGGGACTTCTTATATTCCCTGAAACTCATTCTATCATTCAACGTAAGAGAATGCCAATTTCAATGACATTAAAGCGTGCGTCTGCGGCTTGCTGTAACTGTACAATGTGTAGTGATATGTGTCCGAGAAACTTGCTTGGATATAATATCAATGTGCATAAGACAGTTCGTGCGGCATCGCACAGTGAAGTTACAGATTCAGAAAGCTTTTTGCAGTCGGCTCTATGCTGCGGTTGCGGTGTCTGTACCGTTATCGGTTGTCAGCAAATGCTTGACCCGCAGAAGATTTCAATGGACGTCAAAGGTGCTCTTGGAAGAAAGGGTCTAAGACGTCAGAATAATCAAGCGCCACAACAGGTAAGACCTGAAAGAGCGTCAAGACTTGTATCTTCGTCTGTTCTGATTGACAGACTGGGAATAAGAAAGTATGTTAAAGCACACGTTGAAAGAAAGTATATAGACTTTGCTCCAAATGAAGTTTATATCGAACTTAAACAACACGTTGGTAAGCCGGCAAGTGCTACTGTAAAGGTCGGCGATACAGTTAAAGTTGGTGACGTTGTTGCTCAAACAGCATACGAGGACCTTGGTACAACAATGCACGCAAGCATTGACGGCAAGGTTAAGGCAGTCACAGACAGATTTGTTATTATTGAAAGATAGTGGGTGAGAGATGATGAATTCAATAGGATTAGTTGAAGTAAAAAACGTATCTAAGGGTATTGTTGTAACTGATGAAATGCTAAAGAGTGCGGGTATCGTGCTTATAAGTTCAGGTTCGGTTTGTCCGGGTAAATTTGTCACAATCGTAGGCGGAGAACTTTCTGCTATTCATGCGGCTGTTGACAGAGCGGAACTTATCGCAGAAGATGCACTTATTGATAAATTTGTAATAGGTAATCTTGGTGATAACGTATTTGAGGCAATTTGCGGAACAGCCGATGTTAAGGAAAAGAAAGCATTCGGTATTGTTGAAACATTTACTGCCGCAAGTGCAATTCAAGCAGCCGACGCTGCTGTTAAAGCTGGTGACATCGAACTTATCGAAGTTCGTGTGGCTCGTGGTTTGGGCGGTAAGTGCTTTGTTTCAATGACAGGTGATGTTGCAGACGTTAAAGCAGGTGTTGAGGCAGGAGCAAGAATTGCGACTGAACAAGGCGTGCTTATCAATACAGAAGTTATTGCTAATCCACATCCTGAATTGTGGGAAGCTGTACTTTAATTTGATTTTACGGCTTACAAAGGTACTGCGTATGCAGTACCTTTTTTACGTCTAAATTCGGACAAATTCGATTGTGTAGCGTAAATGTTTATATAATCATATTTATGTGCGAAAGTATAGTAATATTAAATTACTAATTAGATTTGCCGAAAATGTGATACCATCACACTTCCCGCGGAGCGTGTGAGTTGAAATTTTAGATTTTTTGTTTATATTTTAAATTATTAAGTGTATAATGTTAACATGAGATGATACAATAGAAAGGATGATTTATATGCTTACAACAGCAGAAAAAATAAAAGTAATTATGAAACGCAATAATTTTACAATGACTGAATTAGCCAATCAATTAAATTGCTCAAGACAGAATTTGTCAAATAAAATGTCGCGTAATAATTTTGACGAAAGGGAATTGACCGCCATTGCCAATGCTCTTGGTTGTGAACTTGAAATTAATTTTGTAAATCGTGAAACAGGTGAAAAGATTGAATTATAACAAACCCGGCATCACGCTTCTTGCAGAGTATGTGAGTTGCAATGATGAATAGTAGCGTGCAAAAATATTATATTGAAGACAGTGTAGGTTAAAAAACGTAAGGGAAAAGAAGATTTTTATGAAGGAACATAACAGATAATAGGTTGTAAAATATATGAGTGAATTGGATTTTGAAAATCCGCATTATTGTCCTGTATATGATAAAGTTATAGATATAGACCTAGAGAGTGTGAGATTATTTCTGTAAATTTAATTTTTCTATGATAAAATACTTAGTT
>ENA-OWPB01001527-OWPB01001527.1-human-gut-metagenome-genome-assembly--contig:-NODE-1527-length-20168-cov-4.712872_pt1 | contig 20168 bp, 18 predicted proteins | sample MGYA00248260_ERZ651838 | MGnify/ENA primary metagenome ERZ651838 (study PRJEB26924, sample SAMEA4378304) | human gut metagenome | biome: human gut; feature: human-associated habitat; material: faeces...
TACTACTCACCACTTGCAGAAGTGGGAGTCTCAACTCAGACTGAGATGAATCTCTTCCACTGATATAAACTTGTTTCCCACATCTGATGGAAATTAATAAACTACAACCGGATAACCAATTTTGACATTCTCATAAATGGTTTTCATGGCACTGTACGGTGTATTGACACAACCATGAGAACCACGTGTCTTATAAATACTTCCGCCAAACTCGCTTCTCCATGAAGCATCATGGATTCCGACATCTCCATTAAACGGGAGCCAGAAAGAGACTTCTGAATTATAATCCTGACCCTTCAGAGTATAGTTTGTCATACGCGCATCAATTGCCCATACACCGCCGGACGGTGTGCTGTGTCCGGCTGATACATTTCCGGTTACAACCGGTGTGGATACAATACATTCCCCGTCTTTGTACAGCCACATGGTCTGTGCCGCAATGCTTACCTCAATATAAGTACTGCCAAGGTCATTCGTATCACGGCAGACACCACTATACAGATATACAGGCTCTACCGTCTCTTTTGCCCCCTGCAAAACCAGTTCCTTTAACTGCGCAACCGTTTTCTTTTTATTGATACACCAGCCATAATCACCGCCTTTCAGTGTGATTGTCTGACCATCATGTGTTTTGAACTGTCTGCTCAAACCAAACGTATCATATTTCAATCCAAGCTGATGTACATATTCCGTAATTTTATCCTCATCCAAATCAAAGGTATAATCATCACCAAATGTAATCCAGTCTGCGATTACGGAGCTATCCACCACCTCTGTCCGATCGCCAAAATCATAGGTAATCTCTGCGACAAGCATTTTATTTGCATCATCGCATTCCTGTTTTAATTTTTCATCATCCTTGTATACACTCGGTTTTACATAACAATCCTGGTTATCCAATGAAACCTCAGATGCTCCCTCACTGACAGCGGTCTCGATCACCTGCTCTGCCTTATTGACATCCAGCTGATTTCCATGTGTCTCATCCACGATCTTGAATTCCCCATCGGAATATTCCAGATGTGCATCTGTCGGAGCTGTCATGTTCTCATCCTGCATGCAGGAAAGTTTCTGGATCTCATCATCCAATTTCTGCTCATCTACGGAAATATCCAGATCAATTTCTTCCTCTGAAGTCGCTGCCATCAAAAACCACAAAAATGGTTTTTCTTTTTTAAACAGATCATCCAGTTCCTTTTTGTCATCATATTTCAGTCCGATATCCGATGCATTGATGGTCTCCTCCCCATCTCTGGCGGATACCGTAAGTGTGTAGGCATTCATTTTTTCTTCGATTTTTTCCTTGACAGATGCCACACTTTCATTGCGCAGAGCAATTCCGAACGCTGTTCCCTTTGAATAAAAATGTTTGCTGTAATACACGGTTCCTGCAATGTAGATCACGATTGCAGCCGCAATAATCAGATATAAAATTCTGCGGAAACGTTTCTGACTTGTTCTCTGTCTTTTTAATTCCTGTCTTAATTTTGTCTTTTGCACGATTCTTACTTCCTTTGTATCTAATTTCAATTTACCCTGTCTTTTTGGCTTAATCATCTCATATTGTAACTCATTTTTATTTTTCATCAACCTTTCCGGCAAAACTTAATAAAATTGTAACCTTTTCTTCTTATTTACCCAAGTGGGTTATTCATAACGGGTAATTTCTTTTTTCAACCGCTTCATGATCTTTTTTTCCAGACGTGAGATATAAGACTGGGAAATATTCATCTGATCTGCCACTTCTTTTTGTGTATACTCTCTGCCACCGGGTGTCAGACCATAGCGAAGTTCAATGATATTCTTTTCCCTTGGAGAAAGCTTGTCGATGGCACGTTTTAACAGCTTTTTCTCCACCTCTACTTCCATATCTTTATAAATAATATCATCCTCTGTTCCAAGAATATCAGAAAGCAGCAGCTCATTGCCGTCCCAGTCGACATTTAACGGTTCATCAAAAGAAACTTCCATCTTCATCTTGCTCGTCCGGCGAAGATACATGAGAATCTCATTTTCAATACAGCGTGACGCATAGGTGGCAAGTTTGATATTTTTTCCCGGATTATACGTGTTGATGGATTTGATCAGCCCGATCGTGCCAATGGAGATCAGATCCTCCACCCCGATTCCCGTGTTATCAAACTTCTTTGCTATGTATACAACCAGGCGCAGATTATGCTCGATCAGCCGTTTTCTGGCTTCCTCGCCGCCCTCCTCCGTTCCAAGCAGCATGATACACTCATTCTCATCCTCCCGTTCTAACGGTGCCGGAAGCACATCCGTGCCACCGATATAATGAATATCATTTGACTGCAAAAACAGCAGATTCTGCACAGTTGGTATTAATTTCAGTTGGAATTTTCCAGGTACGGAAACTTTTAAATACATACTTATAGATCCTTTCCATGCTCTTTTCTTTTTCTCCTCTTCTCTTACTTCCAGAGTGCCTCTGCACTCCGGTTGAAAACTATATCCGTTCAAGTCGAACGCACGTAAGACTTAGTGCGTGATTTTGGTCAGCGTAAACTGACATATTCTTCTCAGAATCACTGTAATCTGCCCTCTCATCTGATATAGCCTGCATGTAAAAGCATTTGTACCTTCGGATTCTGCATAATCTCCCCGGTATGCAGACCAATCTCCGGCTCCTTTATCTCCGTTACCGTACCTTTCTGATAAATCTTCATTTTATCCAACATCACAATTTTCAGTTTTTCTTTTTCTGTGCCGATCGTGTGACAGGAAATCTCTTTTTGTATTGTTCGGTCAGCAGCAAATTGCGCTAACACTTCCTGTTGCAAAATACAGACCGGCCTTCCCGTCAGTGGATCTCTCAGCAGATTTCCGGTATCGCAATAAGCATCTACCGTGACATGTTCTGTCCCTGCCCACAGTTCCACCCGACAGATCTGCTGGATGACACGCCGTCGGATCTGATAGATACAAAACAAAAGTGCCGCTGCCATCCCGGACAACAGAATTTCCAATGTACTGCTTCCAAGCAACACCCCAATACTGTTCTGCACCCCACCCATCACAAACAAAATCAGATAAATGGTCAAAAGCGTGCGTAAAAACCGCCCTCGGTCTTTTGCCCCAAATACCCCAAACGTCATCAGCGGATGGATTACCATATGTAAAATGATACTGTAGACCAGATATTTTTTCAGCAGTATCAGTAACACTGTGGAGCCTGTCACCCCTGCCACACAGACTGCCAGACAACGTCCCAACCGTAGTCTGTCGTTGAGCAAAAGCGCCGCGGCAAACATGGCACTCATATCCATCAACAGGTTTGTTAAAAGAAAAACATCTGCATACCATTCATACTCCACTTGTCACCTCCCTGAACAGTATACAAAAAACTCCGCGATTTTTTTGTCGAAATCGCGGAGTTTATTACCATAATATTCTATTTTCGAATGATTAGCGTTTTGTATTTTTCAGGAATTCCGGAATCTTGATGTCACGCGGAGCAACGGTTGGTGTTGGTTTCTGCGGACGCTGGATTCCATTGAACTGTGGCTGAACCGGAGTTGTGCCTGTCTGTGCCGGTTTTACGCTGCCAGCAGTACGTGCCATGTTCAAAGTATTGCCACCATTAAATTTCATGCCCGGTAAAATAGACGGTGCCGGTGCTGCGGCATTCTCCAGACCTGTTGCAATAACAGTGATGGTTGCTGCATCCGGAATAGACTCGTCGTATTTTGCACCAAAGATGATATTTGCATCATCACCGGCAAGATCCTGTACATAGCTTGCTGCATCATTTGCATCCATAAGAGAAATATCACCGGAAATGTTGATGATAACATGGGATGCACCATTGATGGTTGTCTCAAGCAACGGACTTGCAACAGCCATTTTAACTGCCTCGATGGCTTTATCATCACCAGTAGCTCCACCGATACCAATATGTGCCAGACCTTTGTCTTTCATAACAGTCTGAACGTCAGCAAAGTCAAGGTTGATCAGAGCAGGTACATTGATCAGGTCTGTGATTCCCTGTACTGCCTGCTGTAATACTTCATCTGCTTTCTTCAGAGCATCCGGCATCGTGGTTCTTCTGTCAACGATCTCAAGCAGTTTATCATTCGGGATCACGATCAGCGTATCTACGCTCTCTTTCAGATTCTCGATTCCATGTACTGCATTTGTCATACGTGTTTTTGCTTCAAATTTGAAAGGTTTTGTAACAACACCTACGGTAAGGATTCCCATATCTTTTGCAATCTTCGCAACAACTGGTGCTGCACCAGTTCCTGTTCCGCCACCCATACCACAGGTAACAAATACCATATCTGCGCCTTCGATTGCTGCTGTCAGTTCTTCTGCGCTTTCCTCTGCAGCTTTCTGACCGATCTCCGGCTGTGCACCTGCGCCAAGTCCTTTGGTGAGTTTCTCTCCAATCTGAATCAAAGTCGGTGCTTTACATAAAGTAAGTGCCTGCTTGTCTGTATTTACTCCAACAAACTCTACACCACCGATTTTTTCATCTATCATTCGGTTTACGGCATTGTTTCCAGCGCCGCCTACTCCGATTACAATAATTTTTGCGCTGGACTCAGCCCCTATTGACATGATTTCAACCACGATATTCCTCCTTTTATTCCTCCCACGGAATATATTTATACTATCTTTAACGACATTCCTGCCACTATTTTTATTATCTCTTCTATAATATCTGTTTTTGCAAAAATAATCAACCTCTAAATCATATTTAATCTGAATTTTCCAGAATTCATTCCATTATAAATTCCATTATAAGAAGAAGTAATCCAATTTCTGAATTCATTTTCTTATAAAGAAATGTGATTCATCCTCAAAAAAGAGGATACGATCCTACTGACTACCATCCGCAGATCCATCTGACGCTTCCGGAACAGTCTGCACATCATTCGGGATCTCCATCAGTTCCCCGTTTCGGAAATAAATATCCGTATTGTTCTCCGACCAAGTTTCCACATGCAGCGTTCCACTCATTCCGTCAAGCTGTGGCAGAATCTGATCCATTCGAAGGATCTTCTCATTCAGATCCGTTCCTCCACCAAGGTTTACCTGAATCTGACCATAGATCAGATAAACATTGCCATCTTTGATATAGATCATTTCCGGCACCCGGTCATATTTCTTCAAAAGCTGTGTCACATTTAACAGGGTACGAAGCAGTTTGCTGTTATCACCGATGGAAAGTTTTTTGTAAAGTTCTGCACTTTCCACAGATAAACCGTTGATCTTGGTCACACCATCGATCACCTGAGAGGAAAGTTCCACCACAAATCCATCTTTGTCAAAATATGCATTTTTTCCCAGTGACGGAATGTACAGATATCCAAGGATTCCCTTTTCCACCACTGTGATCTCCAGCTTCTGCGGCGATTTCAACCGGATCTGCAGAGAATCCACAAAGGGGATCTCCTCGGTTTTATTCAGTTTGTTTTCAAAATAAACATACAGTGAATTCCAGGAATATTTTTCATCCAAAACCCAGTCCTCAATCTGCTTGTCCGTATAGATCTCATTTCCTTTTACGGAAACATCTTTTACCACAAATACTTTCCATATCAAAACTGCTCCCAATGCAGCTACAAATGCAGCTACAAGAAGAGCAGTCAGAATGATACGTAAATTTTTCTTTTTTCGTCTCTTTCTACGCATACAGTTCTCCACATTTTATCTCAGTCTGAGTTGAGAATCTTACCAAAGTGCTGAATCATATTAACACTTTCCCAATCTAATTTGAGACTTTTTCTTCTGAATCATTCCAATTTTTTCAATGATCCTCTGTCTTTTTACTGTCAGATCACATCACTCGATCGGATGATTGGAATCAAATTTGATCCGACGCGACACATTCAGTACCAAGCCCATCTCCGTGATCAAAATCAGGATCGACGTACCTCCGTAACTGAAAAACGGCAGGATAATACCTGTATTTGGCATCCAGTTTGTAACAACCATGATATTTAACACTACCTGCAATGCGATATGTGACATAACACCCACCACCAGCAGGGAAGAAAACAGATCCGGTGCATTATTTGCGATCACCATGCAGCGCCAGAGCAACAAGACAAATAATAAAATAACACAGATTGCACCAAACAGTCCCAATTCTTCACAGATAATGGTAAAAATAAAGTCGTTTTGCGCCTCCGGTACATAACCAAGTTTCTGTACACTGGCACCAAGTCCCTTTCCGAACAAACCGCCGGAACCGATGGCATACATTCCCTGCAGCGTTTGATACACCTCATCCGGATAGTCTTCCGGATGCAGCCATGCAGCAATACGTGTCACACGATAACCACCCATTTTTACACCGATGGCTCCCAATGCGACCAGACCTGCTCCAAGAACGAAAAATTCCTTTGTCTTCGGACTGACCACAAAGATCATAAGTACGGCAATACCACCGACAATGATTGCGGTACTCAAGTTGCTGACTGCGATCACACCTACCATCGGCAGAACAAAAAGCAGTACCTTGATAATGGATTTCAGATCTTTGACCTGTTTTGGAATCCTGCTTAAAAGCGCTGCCATAAAAATGATCACTGCTATTTTTGCAATCTCAGACGGCTGCAACTGAATCGGTCCGATCTTCAGCCAACGGGTAGAACCGTTCGAACCTTTTCCGACTACAATAACCGCCGCACACATCAGAAATGACAGCACATAACTCGGAAAACTCAGCTTTTTCCACCATTCGCATGGAATCACACTGACGATAAACATACCGATGAATCCAAGAAATGCGCAGCCTGCCTGTCGTTTCAGGTAGTGAAATGGATCATTGAACACATCCTGACCTTCATAAGCACTGACACTGTAGAGCATCACCAGTCCAAACAGCACCAGAAAAATGATAATAAACAGCAGACTGTAATCAAAATATTTGGTTGTTCCCGCATCCGCAGTATTCTTATGATATTTGCGGTTACCCATGTAACATTACTCCTTTAAGGCATGAACCATTTCTTTAAACATTTTTCCCCTTACTTCATAGTTCGGGAACATTCCCCAGCTTGCACAAGCCGGAGAAAGTAATACGGCATCACCATTTTCCGCATTTTCATAGCAGATATCAACTGCCTCCTGAAGACTGTCGGCAAATACATAATCGTAGAAGCCACATTTTTCTGCTTCCTCGGCAATCTTCTCTCTTGTCTGACCGATCAAAACCAGTTTCTTTACTTTACCGTCAAAACTGTTGATCCACTCGGTATACTCAGACTGTTTATCATAACCGCCGCCGATCAGACAGGTCGGACGATCCATCGCCTGAATCCCTTTGATAGCAGCATCCGGGTTGGTTCCCTTGGAATCATTATAGAAACGGACACCGCGTTTCTCTGTCACATACTCAATTCTGTGCTCTACTGCCTGAAATGTACGCAGAGCCTGACGGATATGCTCCACCGGGACATCATAACTCATAGCCATAGCAGTCGCTGCCATCGCATTTTCATGATTGTGGCGTCCAAGGATATTCAACTCATCTGTAGATATAATTTCCTCAATCTGACCGTCATGTGCATACACGATCTTGTCACCTTCCAGATAGAAGCCTTCCTCTAATTTGGAAAGACTGCTGAAGAAAACAACCTTTGCCGAAAGATGTTTTGCCTGCTCTCTGAGCACTTCATCTTCATAATTTAATACACAGGTCTGCTCCGGTCCCTGATTTTTTGCAATGCTCATTTTTGCCGCGATGTAATTATCCATCGTATGGTGGCGGTTCAGATGATCCGGTGTAATATTTAAGATTGCGGATACTTCCGGACAGAAAGTATCAATCGTCTCTAACTGAAAGCTGCTGATCTCTGCTACCGTCACGGTATCATCCGTATCTTCTGCAACCAGACCAGTGTAAGGAATTCCGATATTTCCTACCACATGCACCTGCGGATACGTTGTTTTCATGATCTCTCCAAGCAGTGCAGTGGTCGTTGTCTTTCCGTTTGTTCCGGTAATCGCAAGTACATCACCTTTTTTACATCGATATGCCAGTTCGATCTCGCCCCAGATTGGAAGTCCCGCATCTCGCAGTTCATTGACAAACGGAAGATCTGTCGGTACACCCGGGCTTAATACAACCAGATCCAGTCCTGCACGAACTTCTTCCGGTAATTCACCTACATATAATTCCGGCATATGATCTGCCTCAAAATTTTCCAGCACATGTTTTTTATCCAGTTCCTGGTTTCCGTCAAATAATACGACTGCGGCACCAACGTTTTCCAGTAATTTTGCCGCTGCAATTCCACTGATTCCTGTTCCGAAAACCAGAACTTTTTTTCCTGCAAATTCCATTGCAACATTCCTCCAGATCCTTGATGTATAGTATAGTAAATCTCTTTATAATCCAATAAATGCAATCAGACACAAAATAGCTGTAACAATGGAAAATACTGCTACAACCCGTGTCTCAGACCATCCGCCAAGCTCAAAATGATGGTGGATCGGTGCCATACGGAAGAACCGCTTACCACCGGTCTTTTTGAAGTATACGACCTGGATCATAACCGATAAGATCTCGATCCAGTAGATCAGTCCCACGCTCAGGATAAAGATCGGCATCTGCAGCATATACGCTGTTGCCGCCACAAATCCACCCAATGCCAGGGAACCGGTATCTCCCATAAATACGCTTGCCGGATATACATTAAATAATAAAAATCCAAGTAATGCGCCCACTACCGCACAGGTAACCGGTGCTATGCCGCAGGCATTTCCAACGGCTACAACAGAGAAAAATGTTGCAACCAGAATTGTTACGCTGGAAGCCAGACCATCCAGTCCATCCGTAAAGTTGACACCATTTACGGTTCCGATCACTGCCAGAAACAGTACCGGAAGTGCCAGCCATCCAAGTTCCAGATAACGTCCTCCGCTAAACGGGATCAGCATAGACATCGGAATCTCATTTTTCACTAAGAAAAATGCAAAAACTGCTGTCACAACGATCTCACAAAGCATCTTCTGCCATGCAAGCAGTCCGTCTGATCTGCGCAGAACAACTTTTAAATAGTCATCCAGAAAACCGATGATTCCAAATCCCACGGTTACAAACAGGATCGGAATAATCTTCGGATATCCTTTTACATAAAACAGGGAAGTAATCACAACTGCAATCAGAATCATAATTCCACCCATAGTCGGTGTACCATTTTTCTTCTGATGAGACTGTAATTCTTCTCTCTCTGTATTTCCAATTTTTAATTTCCGCAAAAACGGAATCATGATCGGTCCAAGTACTGCTGTGATCGCAAATGCTACCAGAACCGGAATAATTACCTGATATGTCATTTTCACACCTCTTCTTACTGCGGCATTCTCCCAATGCCGACTGTATCTTTTTTTACAACTTAATTAGTATCATACGTCTTTTCGATTTGTTTGGCAACCGCAAAATAAGTTCGACATCAATTCCCTTCCTCATTTGCATCCGTGGCTTCTGTCTGCACTTTTTCGATTCCCAGATAGGGCAGCACATTTTCGAATATTTCTTTCATCACCGGTGCCGCAACGGTTCCTCCATAATACACTCCCTGTGGATGATCGATCACGACAAGTCCAATGACCTGTGGATCCTCTGCCGGTGCAAATCCAAGAAAAGATGCGATATATTTATGTTCGCTTCTTGGAAGCGTCTGAGAAGTCGCCGTCTTACCACCGATGGAATACCCTTCAATCGCCGCTTTTTTTCCGGTTCCTTCCGACACGACTTTTTCCAACAGGCTGCGGAGTGTTTCGGATGTTTCAGTACTCACCGTCCCCTCTGTAGTATCATAGGAAAATGTGTGGATCGTCTCTCCCTGTGCATTCTGCACAGAAACACCGAAATGCGGTGTGACACGTCTGCCGCCGTTGATCAGCGAAGCTGCAGTGGTCACAAGCTGAATCGGTGTGATCTGAAACGACTGGCCAAATGATATGGTAGCCAGTTCCACCTGTCCTATGTTGTCTTTTTTATGCATAATCGTTGCTGCCTCACCGGGGAGGTCTATCCCGGTTTTGGACAACAGACCGAATTGCTCAAAATAATGGTAAAAATCATCTGCGCCAAGCCGCAGTCCCAGTTCAATAAAAACCGGGTTGCAGGAATTCATGATTCCCTGGGTAAAATCTTCTGCACCATGTCCGGTTGTCTTATGGCATCGGATCCTGCGATCCTCCACGATCTTGTAACCCGGACAGTAGAAACGGTCACTGACGGATAATACGTGCTGTTCCAGCGCTGCTGCCGTCGTAATGATTTTGAACGTAGATCCCGGTTCATAGGTGTCGTTGATGCTTGGATTGCGCCACATCTGATTTAACAGATTCTGCTTTTCCTTATCCGATATTCCTGAAACATCTGTGTTTAAGGTAAAAGGCTCATTCAGATTGTATTCCGGCTCATTTACCATTGCCAGAATCTCACCATTTTGCGGATTCATCAGGATGATCCGCACACCATCTGCCGCTTTTTCCTGCAATACAGTCTGTGCTGCCTGTTCACAGTAGCTTTGCAGATTGTAATCCAGACTGATGGTCAGCTGGTTTCCGGTCTGCGGTTCCTCCCGGCGTTCCCCTTCCTGCTCCAATTCTCCACCGGAGGCATTGGTCATGGTCAGGATCTTGCCGTCTGTCCCTGCAAGCCATTCATCATAGCGCACTTCCAGTCCCACAATTCCCTGATTGTCTCCACCGGTAAATCCAATGACTTTTGACGCCAGTGAATCATACGGATAATAACGTCGATAGTCTTCGTCAACTTTTACACCTGCAAGATCATATGCCAGTATTGCATCCCCGGTCTCCTTTGGAACATTTGTCTTGATCCGCTCAATGGAACTGTTTTTTTCCACTCTTTTTCGGATCGTCTCCTCCGGAAGTTCCAGTTCCTTTTGCAGCACTTCGATCACGCGCTCCGGATCCTCGATCTGACTGTGGATCACCGATATCGTACATACCGATTTATTATCTGCAAGAACGATCCCGTTACGGTCTACGATTTTTCCCCGGGCAGCTTTGATACTGCGCTCCCGTTCATGGAGATCCTGTGCGATCTTTTCATAATAGACGGACCGAAATACCATAAGATAGATCAGTCTTCCAAACAACGCTGCCATCACAATGGTGATCATCAGCATCAATGCAACAATCTTTTTTCTCTGGAAGGTTTTCAAATGCCGCATAATTGTGTGCCTTAAAGCATACTTATTACACTTTATTCCACACACATACTGCACATTCCCTTTTTCTACTTTTTCACAATAATTCTGACTGTTTCTATTTTTCTAATATAAAAGAAATTCAAAACTTTTTACTGACCGGTGGTATCGGTCGGTGCTTCTGTCGGCACTTCACTGTCCATAGCTTCTGTCTGTTCTACCGGGGTTCCCTCACCGGTAATACCAACACCTTCATTGATACCGGTTTTCTCTTCATCCGGATAGATGCCAAGGTATGGAAGCGCTTCCTTTAAAATTTCTCTGGCAATACTCTGTGCATAATAGCTGTGTGCCTGATCCTCTGAATTTGCCTCATCTACAACGACATAGATAGCAACCTGTGGATTTTCTGCCGGTACAGAGCCGATAAAGGATACCAGATATTTTCTTGCGGATCGCGGTAATTTCTGTGCCGTACCGGTCTTGCCGCCCATGGAATAGCCATCCACTTTTGCTTTCTTACCGGAACCGTTATCTACAACGCCTTTTAAATACTGGCGGATTGTTGCGGAAGTTTCCTCTGACACGGTCTCTTTTACCAGTGTCGGATCAATCGTCTGAACGCTATTGCCATTTGCATCCTGTATTTTGCCAACCACATGCGGCTGATAATATTTTCCGCCATTGATCAGAGAACAGTAACCAGTGATCATCTGGATCATGGTTACGTTATAACTCTGTCCAAAGGAGTTGGTTGCAAGGTTGATGGTACTGAGCTGGTCTTCTGTGTAGATCAGGGAATCAGTACGCGCTTCACCCGGCAGATCAATATTGGTCTTCAGTCCAAAATTAAAGATCTGCTGATATCTGCTGAAGTTTGCCGGCCCGATCAGATAAGACATCTGCATCAGGGCATCGTTGCAGGAATTTTCCAGCGCCTGCTGAATGGTTTCCATGCCGTGTCCGGCTTTCTTAATACAGCTGATATGATGTCCGGCAATGGTCTCTGCACCATCACAGTAAAATGTTTCATTTCCGGTCAGCGTTCCACTTTCCAGTCCGGCGGCTACCGTAAATGGTTTTGCGGTAGATCCAGGCTCATAGGTGGAAGATACACAGAAGTTGTTCCACACCTGATTTAATAATGCCAGATGATGGATCTGCTCTAACTGTTCGTCACTGTAATGTTCACTTAACGCAGCACTCCACTGTTCATCTGTCATAGCATCAATTTCATCGGTGCTGTAGTACTTTTTCAGTTCCACACGTTCTGCCTGTTTGATGGTTTTTGCCCGTTCTTCCTCGGTAAAATACTTATCAGTATCCGCATTCCACGGATCCTGCAAACTGAAGGTTCTGTTCGTTGCCATTGCCAGCACTTCACCGGTGTTTGGATCCATCATGATGACACCAATATTTTTGGCACCTTCATGCTCACTGTCCTTCATTGCATCATTAAATTCTGCAATCTTGCTCTCTGCGATGGACTGAAGATTTGCATCAATGGTGGATACGATCGTATTGCCATCCGTTGCATCTTTTGCTTTGATCTCATAATTAGAATCTGAATTGACATATCCATATTCTTTACCGTCAATGCCATTCAATTCATCATTATAATAATCTTCCAGCCCGCCGATACCTTCGTTACCGGATGTGGTAAATCCAAGCAGGGAACAAGCCAGGGTGTCATACGGATAGTTTCGGATATATTCCTTTTCAAACCAGACACCTTTGATATTTTTTCCTGTTTTCTTGTCATTCTGCAGAGACTCAAATTCGGCAATTTCTTCATATGGAAGCTTCTTTGCCAGAACGTAATAACGCTTCTTCGGGTTTGCCTTTACATAAGTTCTGATATCATCTGTATTGAGTTCAAAACACTGTGCCAGTGCTGACAGCGTCGGTTCCATATAATCTTCCTTCGAAGTCAAAACGCTGCAATCTAAAATGACATTGTAAACATCTGTACTCGTCGCTAAGACAGTCCCCTTTCTATCTACAATGTCACCCCTGCGAAACGGTATGGTCTTACTGCTGTATTCCTGCTGGTTCAGAACAATCTTGCCATACTTGTCTCCACTTTTTAATTCAATATAAGCCAAACGTCCCACCAGAGCAATCAGCATTCCAATGATGATCAGAAATACGATCAGCATCTTCGCCTTCATTCTGGTGAGAAATTTGTACGTAATGTTTCTGTTTTTTCCAGCTCTTTTTCTGGACTTTTTTGGTCTTCCGGGTCTCATTCTTTCTCCTCTTTAGTTCGTTGGAATTTCCCCATACTGATTCATGTAATCGCTATTCTCTACTGAATAATAACGAACCTGATCACTCCCCGGCATAACCAGTCCAAGACCGATTGCTGCATCCTTGATCTGGTCAAGATTCATTGTGGTCTCCAGACGCTTCTCTGCTGCCACATTATCTGATTTCATATCAGCGATCTCGCTCTCAATGGTTGCAATGTTCGCAAGTCTGGTAGTTACATCAGACTGCAAATATAAAAATACGCCACATACCAGGCAACAGACAATGGTTGCACACGCAAGAAAAGCAACATATCCACGATTCATAGACAATGCTCTCTGTTGATTCTGTCTTGCTGCATTACGGCGCATCCGTTCTTTTCTCAGCTGCTCCGGGGATTTCTCCTCATATTGTCTGCGGCGCTCCGGTGCACGTTCCGGCTGGCGTACCACATTTCCATCGATATAAGATTCACGACGATATTGTCTGTTTCTGTTCTCCATCTTCTACACGCTTTCTTTCTAATTTCCTATTATCTTCGTTCAAATACACGCAGCTTTGCGCTCTTAGAACGTTTATTGTATTCCATTTCTTCTTCTGTCGGTAAAATTGGCTTTCGTGTCAGCATCTTACCAAGGGATTTCTTTCCACATACACAAACCGGAAAATCCGGTGGACAAGTACATGGATTCTCATTCCGCTTGAAATTCGTCTTGACAATCCGGTCTTCTAAGGAATGGAAGGTAATAATGCAAAGTCTCCCACCCGGTTTCAGCATCTGGATCATCTCATCTAAAGAATCCTGAAGCACGTCCAACTCGTGATTTAACTCAATTCGGATTGCCTGATATGTACGCTTCGCCGGATGACCTCCGGTCGCCCGTACCTTTGCCGGGATTGCTGCCCGGATGATCTCATTTAGCTGCCCTGTCGTCTCGATGGGTGCCACCTGACGCGCCTGCACGATATGTTTTGCAATATTTTTTGCAAATTTATCTTCACCATAATCGCGGATCATACGATAAAGATCCTGCTCACTGTATTCTGCCAAAATGTCCTTTGCCGTCATACTCTGACGCTGATCCATACGCATATCCAGAGGAGCATTTTCTTCCTTATAAGTAAAACCTCGCATTGGCTCGTCCAACTGATAGGACGAAACTCCAAGATCCAGCATAATGCCGTCCACCTGCTCAATACCAATCTCTCTGAGTCGCTGCGGCATCTCACAGTAATTACTTCTTATGATCGTCACCTTATCTTCAAATGGCTTCAACCGCTCTGTTGCTGCCGCGATTGCATCTGCATCCTGATCAATTCCGATCAGTCTGCCTTTATCTGACAGTCTGCTGCAGATCTCATAACTGTGTCCCGCACCACCTAAAGTACCGTCCACATAGATTCCATCCGGATCTGTAATGAGATTCCCGACTGTTTCTTCCAGTAAAACTGATATATGAGAAAACTCCATCGTTTCGCCTTTCTATTGCTTTCTGTTAAAATCTCAGACCGATCTCTGACATGTGTTTTGCGATCTGATTTACATCCGAATAGTCTTTTGTCTTGAGCCAGCGTTCCTTGCTCCAGATCTCTACCCGGTTAAGTACACCTGCCAGTACGGCCTCTTTCTCGATTCCCGCATGTTCACGCAGAACTGCCGGAAGCAGCACTCTGCCCTGCTTGTCTACTTCACAGTCTGCTGCTCCCGAGAAAAAGAATCTTGTAAACTGACGTGCATCTTCATCTGTCAGTGGTAATTCGCTGAATTTGTCTTCGATTTTCTCCCACTCCTCATCCGAGTAAACGTATAAGCATCCATCCAGACCTTTTGTTACTACGAATGTTTCGCCGAGTTTTTCGCGGAATTTTGCCGGGATGATCAATCTGCCTTTTGCATCTACAGTATGATTGTATTCGCCCTTAAATCCGCGCGCCATCGAAAACACCTTCTTTCTGGTTCGTATTCGGTGTCTTAGTTATCCACAAAGTTATCAACCTTATCCACTTTCCACCCTTTTACACCACTTTCATCCACTTTTATATAAATATTAATGCATCTATTCGCAAAAATCAATAGCATTTTCATAATCCGGGCACAAAAAAACACCGGAATCTCGCGTGATTCCAGTGTTTTTTAAAGAAATCTACATTTTTTCCAAAAAGTGGGGCGTTTTCCCACAAAAAAGTACGTTTTTGTACTTTAATCCTCATAGTAACGTGTGATCAGATCATCCAGTTTTTTACTCTGGTCATAGGCATCCTCATGGTCTACCCCACATTCCGCCACTACCTTATCCAGCATTTTTCGTTCCTGTTTGATCATCTCTTTTAATTCCATCGCTTCTTGCATCCTGTGTTTCCTCCAACATGTGCAATTCTTAACCTTCGTCCTGCAACAACATCTTACCATCATGTTCCCTGCTTGCAAAGACTACATGTGTGGTTACTGTTTACACAGGATAGTTACAGCGGCTTTCCCATCTTATCTTATTTACAGCAGAAATCACCACATTCTGTGTCCTGACACTGACAGGCATCTGCTCCACCACCGATCCCCACACTGTCGGCACAGCATTTGCATCCGCGGTTGTGAACACAGTCTTTTGCTTCACAATCAATGTTTACCGTACTGGTCGCATATCCGGTGGAATTGCTCGGCGCACCACTTCTCTCTTTGAAGCTTTCGCAGCAAGTATCGCTTGCCTTTTTCGCATTTGATCCACCCACGGTAATATCCTCTTTTGCGCAGTAATGATCCTGATTATACAGGCAGCTTGTTACAGAACAATCTAATTGTGTCATTGTAAGATCCTCCTTTTGATTTCATACAAAAAGAGTATCTTCCTTTTTTCAAAAAATATACAAACTAAAAAAAAGAAAAAGCATTACAATTCACATATAACACTCATAAATCGAAAAACATATAAGCAATATGCAGACATATCACACATAAATATGTAACTATATAAAAAAGATATCCATGCAAAATCATTCACATGGATATCGATATGTTTCTTATATTATTATTTTCTGCCGCAGCATTTTTTATATTTTTTGCCGCTTCCGCATGGACACGGATCGTTCGGATATACTTTTGCAGCTTTTACAACAGTACCGGATTTCTTCTGCTCTGTGTATAACTGTTTTAATTTCTCCTCAGAGAAGATTTCTTTCCACTGTGGAAGTTCGTATAACCAGTCAGCTTTTGCATCTACCATGTTTTTGTAAAGTTTCTCTTTATCAAAAGCAAGACTTACATGGCTGTCTTCGCTTAAATCCTCAAGGTCATTCTCCTCTACAAGACTCTCATTGATTCCATCTAAGAAACCAACCATAGCCATCAGTTCAATATCGAAACGCTCTGCCAGCTCTTTAACAGTTCCTTCTACAACCTCATCCGGGTTGGAAAGAAGTTTCTCATATACGCTTTTTTCAATTGCAAAGTAACGGCTCCAGAAGTTCTGAAGCTGACCTCTGTCTGCATTTTCATTAAAGGCAACTGCCTGCCAATCCTGTAATAATCCCATTATGTTTACCACCTTTTATTTATTTTATTCATCATTGCGCTTTACTGCATGTTTTAGTATAACTCATACACGCCATGTTTGTAAACTGTATTTTTTCGAATCCGCTTCTATTTTCATGAATATATTTTCCCAATCCGGTTATAATGAAAATGAACACAAAAGACAAGTTTTTTTAACTTATCCTCCCCTATTTATGAAGGGAAAGCTCTCACTTTCCTAACCCAGAAAAATACCGCCGCAGCGTTGTTGGGAACCTGTGGCGGTATTTTCCTGTTATTTTATCATTACTTTTTCAAATTCATTTTATTTTCTGTAAGCAAGTGCATTCCAGCGCAGCTCGTTTTTCAGCTGACGGATGTTGGTATCTTTATCAATATAAACAGCTTCGATACCCATTGCATCTGCCCAGTCTCCCATCTGCTCCGCAGTCAGATCATAAGAGAATGCGGTATGGTGTGCGCCGCCGGCGAGAATCCACGCTTCAGCACCTGTGATCAGGTTTGGCTGTGGTGTCCAGAATGCAGTAGCAACCGGAAGTTTCGGCATCGGTTTCTCTGTCTTTTTGCAGTCTACATCGTTGATAATCAGACGAAAGCGGTCGCCAAGGTCGATCAGGGAAGTTGCGATTGCCGGACCTGTCTTTGCAGTAAATACCAGACGTGCCGGATCTTCTCTGTCACCCATGGATAACGGCTGCTCTTTGATGCTGATTGGACCATCTGCGATACTTGGGCAAACCTCCAGCATATGAGCTTCCAGAACGCCTTCTTTTCCCGAAACCAGATTGTATGTATAATCTTCCATGAAAGAAGTTCCTTTTGCATCTTTTATGCCCTGAGTCATAATCTTCATAACACGTACCATGGCTGCTGTTTTCCAGTCACCTTCGCCACCGAAACCGTATCCTTTTTCCATCAGACGCTGGATTGCCAGTCCCGGAAGCTGCTGCAGAGCACCCAGATCTCCGAAATGTGTTACGATCGCCTGATAATTTTTCTCCTCCAAGAAACGCTCAAATCCGATCTCAATGCCTGCCTGGACTGCGACATGTTTGCGGAACTCTTTTTCATCTCTGCCCTCTAACAGAATCTGATATCTGCTGTAATATTCCTCTACTAAAGTATCAATATCTGCCTGAGAAACAGCGGCAACTGCCTCTGCGATCTCGTTTACCGGATAAGCATCTACTTCCCATCCGAATTTGATCTGTGCTTCTACTTTGTCACCCTCGGTAACGGCTACGTTTCTCATGTTGTCAGCGATTCTCATAACACGGATGTGGCTGCTCTCTACCACACCAACTGCGGTACGCATCCAGGAACCGATTTTTTTCTGAACAGCTTCATCTTCCCAGTAACCAACTACGATCTTGCGCTCTATACCAAGACGGCTGAAAATATGACCAAACTCACGGTCGCCGTGTGCAGACTGGTTCTCATTCATGAAATCCATGTCGATGGTATCATACGGAATCTCACGGTTGAACTGTGTATGCAGGTGCAGTAACGGTTTTCTGTACTCTTGCAGACCAAGGATCCATGATTTTGCCGGTGAAAATGTATGCATCCATGTGATAACTCCGGCACAGTTCTCATCATTGTTTGCCTCGTTAAAAGTCTGACGGATCAGTGCGTTTGTGATCAGGGTTGGTTTCCAGACTACTTCATATGGAAGGTTTCCGGAAGCATTTAATGCATTTACGATAATTTTGGCATGTTCTGCCACATGTGCAAGACATTCATCTCCGTATAAGTCCTGGGAACCGGTGCAAAACCAAAATTTGTAATCTTTCTGCTGAATCATAGTATGTTTCCTCCTCATAAATATTGTTTATGTTTCATAGTTTCACTTTTGTTAATTATTCTGTCCGTAATATGCGTTCGCACCATGTTTTCTGTAATAGTGCTTGTCCTGTAATTCCTGCGGTGCCGGCTGATTCTGCGGATTGATCATCTCACAGCGTGCTGCCATTTTTGCAACTTCTTCTAATACTACGGCATTGTGAACCGCTTCGTTTGCATCTTTGCCCCAGGTAAACGGACCATGGTTTTTGCATAATACAGCAGGTACTGCAATGTAATCTTTTTTGCGGCCTTCAAACTCATCTGCAATCAGGACGCCGGTATTATGCTCATAACCTTCGTCAATTTCTTCTTTTGTCAGATTCCGCACACATGGAACTTCTCCGTAAATATAATCTGCATGTGTCGTTCCATAACACGGAATATCGCGTCCTGCCTGTGCCCAGCTTGTTGCCCAGGAAGAATGGGTATGTACGATTCCGCCGATATTCGGGAAACGATTATAAAGAACCACATGGGTTGCGGTATCAGAAGATGGATTGTAACGTCCTTCCACCTTATTTCCCTGCAAATCCACAACAACCATATCTTCCGGTGTCAGAAGGTCATATTCCACACCACTTGGTTTGATGACAAATAATCCGGATTCCCGGTCAATGCCGCTGACATTTCCCCAGGTAAATGTAACCAGACCATATTTTGGAAGCAGCATATTTGCTTCGTACACCTGTTTTTTTAATTCTTCCAACATGTCAAAATTCCTCCATTCTTCCGATATACTTCAAGTCGAACGCACGTGAGACTTGGTGCGTGATTCTGGTCAGCGCAAGCTGACATCTTCTTTATATAACATCGCGTGGAAAATATAACAAAAAATTTCCATGTATATCCGTTATGATTTATTATTTCTATTACAATTCCAGATTAGCGCAGCTGCTCTACCGCTGCACGTTCAATGGCAAGACCAGCTTTGTAATCTTTCATAAATGTCTCAAAACCTTCCACATCTGCGGCATCCGGTTGCATTACGCTACCTTCTTCCCCGTGGAAAATAACAGTATTCAGATAATCTGGTAACGTCTGTCCCTCTGCTTTTCCGATCATATACGCTGCCAGAAGTGCGATTCCCCAGGCTCCGCCTTCTCCGGCTGTCTCCATGACAAAGACCGGTGTCTGCATTGCAGCTGCCATCACACGCTGTCCTACGCCTTTGGTCAGGAAAAATCCACCGTGACCAAGCATTTTGTCAATCTGCACTTTTTCTTCTTTTACCAGAATATCCATACCGGCTTTTAATGCGCCAAGTGAGGTCAGCAGATGTACACGCATGAAGTTTGCAAGATTAAATTTGCTGTCCGGTCTGCGCACAAACAGTGGTCTGCCTTCTTCAAAACCGGTAATACTCTCGCCGGAAAAATAATTATAAG
>ENA-OWPB01001528-OWPB01001528.1-human-gut-metagenome-genome-assembly--contig:-NODE-1528-length-20150-cov-28.971684_pt1 | contig 20150 bp, 15 predicted proteins | sample MGYA00248260_ERZ651838 | MGnify/ENA primary metagenome ERZ651838 (study PRJEB26924, sample SAMEA4378304) | human gut metagenome | biome: human gut; feature: human-associated habitat; material: faeces...
AGGAGGAAATGAACTTGGAAATGATTTTAGCGACAAAGAGCAGCACTCCTATTATTGGTCAGCTTGCGACCGTTATGGGATGGATCATGGATGGCATTTACAAATTGCTGAATATCTTTGGAATTCAGAATATCGGTATTTGTATTATCATCTTCAGTATCCTTATTTATGCTCTTATGACCCCACTGCAGATCAAACAGCAGAAATTCTCTAAGCTGAGTGCGATTATGCAGCCGGAACTTCAGAAGATTCAGAAGAAGTACAAGGGAAAAAACAACGATACTGCTGCAATGCAGAAAATGCAGGAGGAAACACAGGCTGTATATCAGAAATATGGTGTATCTCCTACAGGAAGCTGCGTACAGCTTGCGATCCAGTTCCCTATTTTGATGGCATTATACCAGGTAATTTATAAAATTCCGGCATATGTAGGAAGCGTAAAGGATATCCTTGCATCTGCAGTTACCAGTATTACAGGTGTAAACGGATATACAGATATCCTTCAGCAGTTTATTACAGATAATAAGATGACAAGAGTTCAGCTTATTATGGATGGAAGTAAAGCTACAAGTAATTCAGTCACAGACTTTTTGTATGCATTATCACCTTCCCAATGGAAAACACTTGCTGAGACAAGCCAGTTTGCAGGATTTACTGATACACTGAACAGCACTGCAAAAGAGATTTCACATGTGCAGAATTTCTTTGGTCTGAATATCGCTGATCAGCCACTGACTTATATTAAAGCAGCTTTTGTAGGTGGATCTGTTCTTCTTGCTATCGTTGCGATTCTTATCCCGATTCTTGCGTGGGCTACACAGACACTCAGCATAAAGCTGATGCCTCAGGCAGCACAGCAGGGTGGTGATTCACAGCAGGACGCAATGATGAATTCCATGAAGACAATGAATATGGTAATGCCGCTGATGTCAGCAGTATTCTGTTTCACATTCCCGGTAGGTCTTGGTATTTACTGGGTAGCAAGTGCAGCAGTAAGAAGTGTGCAGCAGTTTGTTATCAATAAAAAGATGGATAAGATCCAGATTGAAGATCTGATCAGTGAGAATATGAAGAAGATGGAAAAGAAGCGTGAAAAAGCGGGACTTCCACCTCAGAAGATCACAAGTCAGGCACATCAGAGTGTAAAGAATATCAATAAGATTGAAAAAGGCAGCAGCAATACTGATGTGGAGACAAGAGCTAAGAAAGTCGAAGAATCTTACAAAAACGCAGCTAATGCAAAACCTGGCAGCATCACTGCAAAAGCCAATATGGTAAAAGCATTTGATGAGCGAAATAAGAAGAAGTAGTCAGGAACGGAGGGGTTGGCATGGAGGATTATATCCAGTTTTCAGCGAAAACAAAGAGTGAAGCAATTACAAAAGCATGTATCGAGCTTGGCGTATCCAGTGACCAGCTTGAGATTCAGGTAATAAGCGAAGGAAGCAACGGATTTTTTGGAATCGGAAGTAAGCCGGCTGTAATTAAGGTTCGTAAGATCGAACCGGTTTCTGAGGAAGAAGAGATGAAGGAAATCGTAGAGACAGTAAAACTCGATTCTTTCAAAGAAGAGATCCCGGTTAAAGAGGAGAAGAAACCGGAACTTGTAAAACCGGTAAAAAAAGAGATCAAAGAGCCAAAAGCTGTTTCTGAGAAACCAAGACAGCCAAAACCTGCAAAGGAAAAAGCTGTAAAAGAAAAACAGCCAAGAGAACCGAAAGAATTTAAAGAGCCAAAAGAGAAATCAGCCAGAGAAAAAGCAGCTAAACCGGTAAAACCGGCGAAACCTGTTGAGATCATCACAGATCCGGAAGAGATCAAAGAAGTGGAAAACAGAGCAAGAGTATTTCTTCGCGATGTATTTGCTTCCATGAATCTTGGAGAAGTAGAGATTACATCTGAGTACAATACAACAGATGGAAGTCTGGAAGTTGATTTCGAAGGTGAGGATATGGGAATCCTCATTGGTAAGAGAGGTCAGACACTGGATTCTCTTCAGTATCTGACAAGTCTTGTGGTAAATAAAGGAAAATCAAATTACATCCGTGTAAAACTTGATACAGAAGATTACCGCAAGCGCCGTAAAGAGACTCTTGAGAACCTTGCAAGAGGTATTGCTTACAAAGTAAGAAAAACCCGCAAGCCGGTTATTCTTGAGCCAATGAATCCTTATGAGAGAAGAATTATTCATTCTGCTCTTCAGGGAAATAAATTCGTTGAGACAGTCAGTGAGGGTGAAGAACCTTACCGTCATGTAGTGGTAAAATTAAAAAGAAATTAATAATATGACTGCTTCATTGCAGATATGAAAAAAGAATGTTATTCTAGGTGAAAGCGTGAATAACACGTAACTTTGCGTGTGTACTTTTGCCTGGAGTAACATTTTTATTTTACGGAAAGTCTTGTATATATACCAGAGAGATTACATACTTGCAGAAAAAAATAACAGTAGTCAGTGTGATTTTCCTGTTATGTATATAAGATGACAGAATTATTGTAACAGTCTACTGTTCCGCAGGGGCGGAACTATTATAGAACAGGCAAGTGAGGAGAAAAAAATGGAAACAACAATCGCAGCAATTTCCACAGCCATGAGTGCGTCCGGAATCGGAATCATCCGTATCAGCGGTGAGAATGCCATGGATGTGATTTCCCGTATCTACAGATCAAAAGGCGGGAAGAAAAAAATAAAAGAAGTTCCGACTCATACCATTCATTATGGATATATTTATGATGGAGAGGAACTGATTGATGAGGTTCTGGTAATGATCATGCATGCACCGAGGACTTTTACAGGAGAAGATACAGTAGAAATAGACTGTCATGGTGGTGTATATGCTATGCAGAGGGTTTTGGATACAGTGCTGAAAAATGGTGCCGAAATTGCAGAACCAGGAGAATTTACCAAACGTGCTTTCCTGAACGGACGGATGGATCTGTCCCAGGCAGAGGCTGTTATGGATGTTATACAGGCGAAAAATGAATATGCGCTTCGCAGTTCCATGGATCAGTTAAGAGGTTCTGTGCAGAAAGCAATCCGAGATATCAGAGAAAAGCTGATTTATCACATTGCATATATAGAATCGGCACTGGATGATCCGGAACATATCAATCTGGATGGATATCCCCAGGAACTTCTGGGAGTTGTGGATAATGAACAGAAAGAAGTGAAGCGCCTGTTGAAAACTTCTTCTGACGGAAAGATGATCCAGGAGGGAATCCAGACAGTTATCCTCGGAAAACCAAATGCCGGAAAATCCTCACTGTTAAATCTTCTGATCGGAGAAAACAGGGCTATTGTGACAGATATTGCAGGAACGACCAGAGACATTCTGGAGGAATATATCACACTTCATGGAATATCTCTGAAGATTATTGATACAGCCGGAATCCGGGAAACAAAGGATATTGTGGAAAAAATAGGGGTAGACAGAGCCAGAGAAATGGCACAGAAAGCAGATCTGATTCTTTATGTAGTGGATTCTTCTGTTCCGCTTGATGAAAATGATGAAGAAATCATGGAAATGCTTACTGGAAAAAAGGCGATTATCCTGTATAATAAAACTGATCTTCAGCCGGAAATCCAGCCGGAAATCCTGGAAGAAAAAACAGGACATCCTGTAATTCCGATTTCTGCAAAAGAAGAAAAAGGCATTACAGAACTGGAAGAACAGATTAAAGATATGTTTTTTGGAGGAGAGATTTCCTTTAATGATGAGGTATATATTACAAATGCCCGTCATAAAGCAGCACTGGAAGAGGCTGACAGAAGCCTTGATCTGGTCAGAAACAGTATCGAAATGGGAATGCCGGAAGATTTCTTTTCTATAGATCTTATGAATGCATATGAAAATCTGGGTAAAATCCTCGGAGAGTCTGTTGGTGAAGATCTGGTAAATGAGATATTCAGCAAGTTTTGCATGGGTAAATAAAAATCAAAAAATCGCCTTCGGCGATTTTTGAAAGAATAGGATGAGCAGTTGTAAAATAAAAGGAGACAAAATGAGAACGTTAGTAGAAGATTATGATATTGTTGTAGTCGGTGCCGGTCATGCCGGATGTGAAGCAGCACTTGCGGGCGCACGCCTGGGCCTGAATACAGTGATGTTTACTGTAAGTGTAGACAGTATCGCATTAATGCCATGTAACCCGAACGTAGGCGGCAGTTCCAAAGGCCATCTGGTAAGAGAGCTTGATGCCCTGGGCGGTGAAATGGGAAAAAATATTGACAAGACCTTTATCCAGTCCAAAATGCTTAACTGTTCCAAAGGACCTGCAGTGCACTCCTTACGTGCGCAGGCTGACAAACAGGCATACAGCAATGAAATGAGAAAAACGCTTGAAAATACACCTAATCTGACTATTAAACAGGGAGAAGTAACAAAACTTCTGGTCGAGGACGGAAAGATTACAGGGGTAAAAACATATTCCGGTGCAACTTATAACTGTAAAGCAGTGGTCCTCTGTACAGGAACTTATTTAAAAGCAAGATGTATTTACGGTGATGTAAGTAATTATACAGGACCAAACGGACTGCAGGCAGCCAACTACCTGACTGATTCTCTGAAAGAGCTGGGAATTGAAATGTTCCGTTTTAAAACAGGAACACCTGCCCGTATTGCCGGAAATACAATTGACTACAGTAAAATGGAGGAACAGTTTGGAGATGAGAGAGTTGTACCATTTTCATTCTCAACTAATCCGGAAGATGTTCAGATAGAGCAGAAATCCTGCTGGCTGACATATACAAATGAGAAAACTCATGAGATCATTCGTGCAAACCTTGACCGTTCTCCATTGTATTCCGGTATGATCGAAGGAACCGGTCCGCGTTATTGCCCGTCAATTGAAGATAAAGTAGTCCGTTTTGCAGATAAGAATCGTCATCAGGTATTTATTGAGCCGGAAGGTCTCTATACAAATGAGATGTATATTGGTGGAATGTCCAGCTCTCTGCCGGAAGATGTGCAGGAAGAAATGTATCATTCCGTACCGGGACTGGAACATGCAAAAATCGTAAAAAATGCATATGCCATTGAATATGACTGTATTAATCCACGTCAGTTATATCCTACACTGGAATTTAAGAAAATCAAAGGACTGTTCAGCGGTGGTCAGTTTAACGGAAGTTCAGGGTATGAAGAAGCAGCGGCGCAGGGACTGATCGCAGGAATTAATGCTGCTCTGGAAGTTAAAGGTCAGGAACAGCTGATTCTTGACCGTTCTGAGGCTTATATTGGTGTTCTTATTGATGATCTGGTAACAAAAGAAAACCATGAGCCATACAGAATGATGACCAGCAGAGCGGAGTACAGATTACTTCTCCGACAGGACAATGCGGATCTGAGACTTCGTAAAAAGGGATATCAGGCAGGGCTCATCAGTGAAGAGGATTATCAGAAAATCCTTACGAAAGAAGAACAGATAAAAACAGAGATCAGCAGAGTAGAACATACAAATATCGGAGCAAACAAAGAGGTTCAGACCCTTCTGGAAAGCTATAACAGCACACCGCTGAAATCCGGAACTACTCTGGCAGAACTGATCCGCCGTCCGGAACTTTCTTATGAAGCAATCAAACCACTTGATAAAGAACGTCCGGAACTGCCATGGGATGTACAGGAACAGGTTGACATTAACATCAAGTATGATGGATATATCCGCAGACAGTTAAAACAGGTAGAACAGTTTAAGAAACTGGAAGCAAAGAAAATCCCGACAGATCTTGATTATGAGAAAGTTGGAAGCCTGAGAATCGAAGCACGTCAGAAACTGGAAGCATACAGACCGATTTCAATCGGACAGGCTTCCCGAATTTCAGGAGTTTCTCCTGCTGATATATCAGTTTTACTGGTGTATCTTTCCAGTACGAAATAATTAATATAATACGCTTTAATGTGCTTATAAAAACAAGAAATTGGCAAAAAATATTAAAATAGTACATAAAAGAGTAAAATAACGGACTATAAATAACAGATAAAATCATAAAAGCACATAAAGCAACCCTGTAAAATATACAAAAAATAATAAATAAAGGTAGAAAAAGGAGAATAATACATGCCGTATAATCTGACGACATTGGAAAATGGATGCAGAGAACTGGGTATAGAGCTGAGCCAGAAGCAGAAAAATCAGTTTATCCAGTTTTATGAATTTCTGGTAGAAAAAAATAAGGTTATGAATCTGACAGGTATTACTGAGTTTGAGGAAGTACTTACAAAGCACTTTCTTGACAGTCTTGCATGTGTAAAAGCCATTGATATGACAAAAGTAAAAACAATTATGGACATCGGTACAGGTGCCGGATTTCCAGGTGTGCCTTTGAAAATTGCTTTTCCACATCTGGAGGCATGTCTGCTGGATTCTCTGAAAAAGAGGGTAAACTTCCTTGAGGAAAGTTTTGAGCTTCTTGGATTAGAAGGGATTAAGGCGATTCATGGAAGAGCAGAAGAGTATGCAAAAAATAAAGAGTATCGTGAGAAATATGATCTCTGTGTATCCAGGGCAGTATCAAACCTTGCAACTCTGTCAGAATATTGTCTTCCTTATGTAAAGACAGGAGGAACTTTCATTTCCTATAAATCAGGAACTGTACAGGAAGAGGCAGAAGAAGCAGAGAAAGCAATCAATATCCTCGGTGGTCAGGTGAAAGACATCACATACTTTAAATTGCCGGACTCTGAGATTGACCGATCCCTTGTCATTATAAATAAGAAAAAATCTACACCTGGAAAGTATCCGCGTAAAGCAGGAACACCATTAAAAGAACCATTGTCATAATAAATCTATGTATAGTTGTCTCATGAAATCTTCTGGCAAAAAATGCCGAGATTTCGGGACAGCTATTTTTTTCAAACAAACATCACAGAATAATCACACTTTTATCCTAATTTCATCACAACTTCATCATAAACTATTTTTATAGAGATGTCCTCGGGTTCCCCCATTCTCTGTTTCACCTGGGGACATTTTCTATATTTTATTTTGGCAAAAATTAAGAGGAGGAGAACACATTGATTGAAGTAAACAATCTGGTTAAACGATATGGTAACCATACGGCAGTTGACCACCTTTCCTTTAAAATAGAGAAAGGCAAAATCTATGGATTTCTGGGACCAAACGGTGCAGGAAAATCCACTACAATGAATATGATAACCGGATACATCGCATCCACCGAAGGAACCGTCAAAATTGACGGACACGATATCCTCGAAGAACCGGAAGCGGCAAAGAAATGTATCGGTTATCTGCCTGAACAGCCGCCGGTCTATTTTGATATGACTGTCCTGGAATACATGAAATTTGTGGCAGATCTCAAGAAAATCCCAAAAGATAAAAAAGCAAACATGATCGAAGAAGTCATGGATATGGTAAAGATTTCAGACATGAGAAACCGTCTGATAAAGAACCTGTCAAAAGGTTACAGACAGAGAGTTGGTCTTGCTGAGGCGATTATGGGGTATCCGGAGGTGATCATCCTGGATGAGCCGACAGTAGGTCTTGACCCTAAACAGATTATTGAAATCCGAACCTTAATTAAAGAATTAAAAAAGAAACATACCGTTATTCTCAGCTCGCATATACTTTCTGAAGTAAGTGCGGTATGCGATTACGTGCTGATCATTTCTCATGGAAAACTGGTAGCAAGCGATACTCCTGAGAATCTTGGAAAACTTGCAGAGGGATCTAATACTCTGGAGATGCTTATTAAAGGTGAAAAAATACAGATCAGGCAGGCTCTCGAGGGAATCGAGGGAGTCAACAGCGTAACAATGGAAAAAGATGAGAAACAGAATCTCTGGAGTGTGAAAGTTTCAACAGAGGAGCAGAATGACATTCGGGAAAAAGTATTCTACAAAATGTCGGAGATTAACAGCCCAATCTATGAGATGAAGTCCAGGAAAGTATCACTGGAGGAAATCTTCCTTGAACTTACTGCATCCGATAAACCAATATCTGCAGACGAAGTCCCAAATACACCTGAAGATAAAGATACTGATGCCGGTAGATCTAACGAGACAAACGTAAAACAGACATCACCAGAAATACCGGAAGAACAGAATAATGATAAAGGGGGAGAGAAATAACCATGACAGCTATATATAAAAGAGAGCTGAAAAGTTACCTGACATCCATGGTAGGATATTTATTTATCTTTTTCATTCTTGTACTGACAGGTATTTATTTTTCAGCATATCAGCTTTCAGCAGCATATCCGAAATTTGAATATACCTTAAGTGCAATTACCTTTGCATTCCTGATCGGAGTACCGATTTTGACTATGCGTGTACTTGCAGAGGAAAGAAAACAGAAAACAGATCAGCTGCTTCTGACAGCACCGGTTTCTGTGAGCGGTATTGTAATAGGTAAATATCTTGCACTGGTAACTGTATTTGCTGTTCCGATGGCAGTTATGTGTACTTATCCGCTGATTATGTCCAGGTTTGGCACAGTAGAGTTTGCATCTGCATATACAGCAGTCCTGGGATTCTTTCTCCTGGGATGTGCAAATATTGCAATCGGTGTATTTATGTCAGCATTAACTGAGAGCCAGGTAATTGCAGCGGTACTCACATTTGTTTTCTTATTTGCATTTTATATGATGAATGGTATTTCTTCCTTCTTCTCTCAGACATCTATGTCGACATGCGTGACATTTGGGTTATTGATCCTGGCAGCAGCCATCATTATCTATACCATGATCAAGAATATTCTGATCTCAGCAGTGATCGGTGTGATCGGAGAAGTGGCACTGATTATTATTTATGTAGTAAAATCCAGTATTTTTGAGGGCGGTATTCAGAAAGTCCTGGATGTGTTTAATCTGAGCGGACACTTTGATAATTTTACAAGTAACATCTTTGATATAAAAGGAATTGTATATTTTCTTTCTGTGATTGCAGTATGCCTGTTCCTTACAACACAGTCTATTTTGAAGAGACGCTGGAATTAGTGGGGAGGTGAAAGAAAATGAAACTGAAAGAAAAGATGAAAAATAATAACCATAAAAAATTTGACAAAAAGAAACTGATTGGCACCATCAGTAAGAAGCATATCAAAAACGGCTCTTACACAATGGTTATGTCAGTGATATTTATTGCAGTAGTTGTAGTGCTCAACATGATCGTAAATGCGATTCCGTCCAAATATTCAGAAATTGATATCAGCAGCCAGAAACTCTACAGTATTGGTGATGATACAAAAGCAATGCTGAAAGATCTGGACAAGGACGTAACAATTTACCAGATTGCACAGAGCGGTTCTGAAGATGAAAATATTACCAATCTGCTTAAGAAATATGAAGATGAATCCAAGCATATTAAAGTAGAGCAGAAGGATCCTGTAGTAAATCCTAAATTTGTAACGGAATATACAAGTGATGATCTTTCTGCAAACAGTCTGATCGTTGTATGCGGCGACAGAAATAAAGTCATTGATTACAACAATATCTATGAGAGCACAATTGATTATCAGACCTACAGCTCTCAGACTACCGGTTTCGACGGTGAAGGTCAGATCACAAGTGCAATCGGATATGTAACATCCGAAGATCTCCCGATCCTTTATACACTCGAGGGACATGGTGAGAAGGAGATGGATTCTACTATCAAAGAAGACATCGAGAAGGCAAACATGGATATTCAGTCTCTGAATCTTCTTACAGAGGGAAGTGTTCCGGATGATGCAGACTGCCTGTTCATTGATTCTCCGTCCACAGATATTTCAGAAGATGAAAAGACTGCTATTATTGATTATCTTGAAAATGGCGGAAAGGCGATGATTTTCTCTGATTATACAACAGAAGACCTGCCAAACTTTGATGCAGTTCTGGAAAACTATGGTGTTCAGAGAGAAGCTGGAATCGTATTTGAAGGTGATAATCAGCATTATGCAATGCAGATGCCATATTATCTGGTTCCGACTATAAACAGCACAGATGCAAGCTCTGAGACTGTTTCCGGAGGATATTATGTACTTGTACCATATGCACAGGGAATCAAAAAAATGGATGATGTAAGAGATACCGTAACGATCAACAGTATCCTCACCACATCAGACCAGGCATATTCCAAGACAGATCTGAACAGTGATACTCTGGAGAAAGAAGACGGAGACGAAGCTGGCCCATTTGATCTGGGAGTAAGCATCACAGAGACTCTGGATGATGACAAAGAAACGCAGATCGTATACTATTCAACTTCCAATCTGATGGAATCACAGGTAAATCAGATGGTATCCGGCGGAAATGAGAAGCTGATCATCGAATCCCTGAAGTGGATGACAGACACAGAAGACAGTGCAACCGTATCTATACCATCCAAGAGCCTGTCTGTATCGTATCTGACACTTACAGACTATGATGCTGCATTCTGGAAGATCTGCACCATCGGTCTGATTCCTGGATTCTTCCTTGTTGTAGGGTTTGCAGTCTGGATGAAGAGGAGAAAAGCTTAAATGAAGAATAAAACTGTAAAAATGGTTCTTGCAGTTGTAGTTCTTGGTGTCTGCTGCGGGGCTTACGCAGGTGTAAAAACCTACGTAGCCCATCAGGAGCAGAAAGAATCCGAAGAAGATTCTGAAGAAAGCACAACTGTATTTACTGCATCAACAGATAACATTAAATCTCTGGATTTTATGGTTGATGATACAGAGACAACATTTGAAAAAGATGATGACAGCTGGGTAAAGAAAGACGAAACAGATTTTCCGGTAAATCAGACTACTCTGGACAGTGCAGCATCTGCTATTGCATCTGTCGATTCAGACAGAGTTCTGGAGGACGTAGATGATCTTTCAGAATATGGTCTGGACTCTCCGTCAAACACGATTAAGATTGTAACAAAATCTGATGAGGAAGATGGCGATGACATAACAACTACACTGTATGTGGGAGATGAAAATTCCTCCACCAGTCAGTATTATGTAAGAAAAGATGATGATGAGAAGACAGTATACCTGATAGATTCTTCCTGCGTAGAGCCGTTTGCCAAATCATTGAATGATTATGCGCAGATGGAAGATTTCCCTGCAATTTCCAATACAGATACCATTACAAAAATTTCTGTAGACGGCGATAATTCCTATGAATTATCAAAAGACGAAGATACAAGTACCTGGTCAGTAAAAGGCAGCGAGGATGAAGAAAAAGCAGACTCAGCTACCGTAAGTTCTCTGGTATCCTCATTCGGAAGCATGGCATATAGTTCACTTGCAGATTATAAATGCGACGACAAGAGCAAATATGGTCTGGATAAACCATATGCAACAATCACAGTAGATTATCAGGAAGAAGTTGCTGATGATGACACTGATGAAGACACACAAGATGATACGACAGCTTCCGGTGAGACGGCAGATGAAGATGCTTCATCTGTGGAAGAAAACAGTGACGATGCTGAACAGGATACAGAATCAGACGAAAGTGTAAGTGAAACTACGGATGAAACATCTGAGGATGAAGATACTGACGGTGAAGAAGCAGAAGATGAAACATCAGAAAACTCAGACAGTGCATCAGACAATGAGGATTCTTCGGAAGAAGAAACTAAGATGGCAGATAAGCAGCTTACAATTCTTGTTGGAAATGAAACAGATGACAGCAGCAGATATGTCATGGTAAATGACAGCAATGAAGTCTATACGATGTCAACGGATACTCTGTCCGCGCTCACTGATAAATCAGAAGAAGACTTCTGGGATATGACAGTAAGTTATATATCTTTAAACAGCCTCGGAAGCCTCAAAGTAAATTATCAGGGCAGTGATTATAAAGTAAATGTTTCACGTGAAACATCCACAGATGATGATGGAAACGATACAGAAACAGTTACCTATAAACTGAATGGTTCTGATCTGGATGAAACAACATTTACAACATTCTACAATAAACTGATCAACATGACGGCTCAGAAACGCCTGACAGATAAATATGAACCTGACGGTGATGCAGAACTGACAGCTATATTTACAGAAGAAGACGGTGATACACAGAAAGTTGCATACTATAGCTACGATACAAACTATTATGCAGCAGTGGAGGATAATAAAGTATATCTCGTAAATAAGATGAATGTAAAAGAACTGTTCACAGCATTTGAATCAGTTGTTGGAACAGAAGAAGATAGTTCAGATAAGACAGATTCAGACGAAGCAACAACAGATGATACTAAATCAGATTCAACAGATATGCCAGGTGAGAGCATAGAAGAGTCCAATGACAGTACATCTGAAACAGCCGGCATAACAAACGATTCTGATACATCCGAAGAGGAGAATGCAGATTCTCAGGAAACGGACAGTACAGAAGAGTAAAAGAATAAACGAATCTATAAAAAAGTGAGGCAGGCATATAGAATTTCTTCCATATGCCTGCCTCACTTTTTGTTGTATTAGAGCGTGTTTGAAAAATCATTCCCACAATCTGCACGCCCCATTTTGCGGTATATTTTGTCCGAATTCGGTTGCTGTAGTCACCGCAACGTCGCCCTCTTCCGACTTGAAATAAAAAAATTTATCCTTCAAAATTGTCTCAAAATCAACTCGTCGACTCATTCTGGCTTAAATATAAGGCTTAAAAGAAGATTTTAACCTGTTCAAGAAACGCTTCAGGTGCTTCAACATGTGGAAGATGTTTTGTTTCTTTGAGAACAGAAACTTCAATAGCCGGGTTGGAGGCACAATAATCATCAGTGACAGCCTTTCCGTTTGGCTCTGTTTCACCTTCAACAATATAAATACTGTTATCCAGTGCCTTAAGTGCATGACAGATATTTATATTTATATACTTAGCTGCAAGACTGGAGTACAAAAATCTGGTATAATATCCACCTTTATGAGCTGCTTCATAATAAGCATCTGCCATTTGATTATCCACATGGAATGGATTATAATACATCTTCTCGATAAAAAGATTATTTATATTAGCACGTGATACGATCATATGATAAACCAGAGTTCCGAAAATCGGAATTTCCAGAGCTGCTTTTAACAGGCGGTCCTTTCTGTTTGGCATCTGTTTTAATTGAGTCAGGCTGGGCGGATTTACCAGCATGATTTTGTTAAAAAGTTCTTTCTCATTGTGACAGGCCATAGTAACAAAAGAGCCTGAAAAACCACTTGCAATCACATCTGTTTTCTGACCAATTATTTTTTTGATAAAATCACTGATCATCTGAACATAAACAAAATTTGTATAGGTAATGCTGGATTTGTCCGAACGTCCGCATCCTAACAAATCAACAGTATATACGGTATGGTCAATTGCCAGTTCGTCTTCAATTTTGCTCCATTCATACCCGGAAGCTCCAGGTAAAGTGTCATGAATCAAAAGAATCGGTGACCCAGTTCCCTTTTTGGTATAATAAATGTTCCCAAAGCGCCATTCAAAGTAATTGTCATTAGAAATGTGGAGCATCTGTTTTAATTGTGCAGCAGTAGCAATCGTGTGGTTAATGAAATGAACAGCAACAGTTGCGCCGGTCATCAGAGCAGCAAATGTAAGAAATTTGTGCTTGTTTTTACTCATTTTCGGCCTCCTTTATCAAGCATAACAAGTGATTAGCCTGCTAAAATTATATACCCATATTATACCGCGATACTGTCTGTTTTACAAGAAAATATGATGCGAAAAAAAGAACCATATGGATTGATGATGTTACTGTTCACTCCGTTCACAGCAACACGCTTCGCGATGCACAGAATTTATGCTAATCGCATAAATTCGCGCGGTATGTCTCGGGTTTTCTGTGACCTTCACTCACAAAAAACACCTCGCGGGATATTACCAGTGAACAGTAACTTGATGATTACTGTTCACACACCACAATCTTGCGAGGTGTTTTGGCATGAATGTGCCAAAATCCCGAGACATACAAGCCAAAATTCCATTGCCGCAGGCAATCTGGAATTTTGGCTACGTTACTGAGAACGGAGTGAACAGTAACGATTGATGGAAAAAGAAAATGTCAATCACCACAAAATATACAATATTTATGTTAAAAATAATGTGTTTTTTTATGTTTCACGTGAAACATTATGTGGCATGATTAAAATAAAAGTGTTATAATAAACCTGCATATGCCTGTTGGCATTATAAAAAATAATGTAACAGGCAAAATAGGAATAACTACAATTAAAACCTCATAAAGGAGGAATGAAGTTGGGAAGAATTATAGCAGTTGCTAATCAGAAAGGCGGAGTTGGAAAGTCAACAACTGCAATTAATCTTTCAGCATGTCTTGCAGAAAAAGGGAAAAAGGTTCTCGCAATTGATATGGATCCACAGGGAAATACTACCAGTGGTTTCGGCGTTGATAAGAACGGCATAGAAAATACATTGTATGAACTTTTGCTTGGAGAGGCAGAAACGAAAGACACGATTGTAAAAGATGTTGTTGAGAATCTTGACCTGATTCCATCTAATATTAATCTTTCCGGTGCAGAAATCGAGCTGGTAGGAATCGATGATAAAGAATTTATCTTAAAGGGAATCACAGATAAGCTTCGACGTAAATATGATTACATAATACTGGATTGTCCGCCATCATTAAATATGCTGACGATCAATGCATTAACCGCAGCTACATCTGTATTAGTGCCGATTCAGTGTGAATATTATGCGCTGGAGGGACTTTCACAGCTGATTCATACCATTGATCTGGTAAAAGAAAGACTGAATAAACGTCTGAAAATGGAAGGCGTAGTATTCACAATGTATGACGCAAGAACAAACCTGTCTCTGCAGGTAGTGGAAAACGTAAAAGAGAATTTAAATCAGAATATTTATAAAACAATTATTCCACGTAATGTAAGACTGGCGGAGGCTCCAAGCTATGGACAGCCGATTAATATCTATGATCCGAGATCAGCAGGAGCAGAAAGCTACAGGCTTCTGGCAGAGGAAGTGCTCAACAGGGAGGATAATTAATGGCAGGAAGAAAAAACGGTCTTGGCAGAGGCTTAGATGCATTTTTTCCAGACAGAACATCTGTTGTCAAAGAACCTGCCAGAAAGACAATAACCAAAACAGTTAAAACAGAGAAGAAATCTGACGTAGCTGAAAAACAGACAAAGCCTACTGTTGCAAAGAAGCAAACAGCAGATTCGAAAACAGGGGCAATGATCGTAAAGATCTCAAGTGTAGAGCCGAATATGGATCAGCCACGTAAACAGTTCGATGAAGATGCACTCATGGAACTGTCTGAGTCTATTAAACAGTACGGCGTACTCCATCCACTTCTCGTGTCTGATAAAAAGGACTACTATGAAATAATTGCAGGTGAAAGACGATGGAGAGCGGCAAAGCTTGCCGGACTGACAGAGATTCCTGTAATTGTTAAAGAGTTTTCTGAGCAGGAATTAGTAGAAATTTCCCTGATTGAGAATATTCAGCGGGAAGATTTAAACCCTGTGGAAGAAGCGATGGCATATAAACGACTGATTGATGAATTTCATCTGAAACAGGATGAAATCGCAGAGCGTGTAGGGAAGAGCAGAACAGCAGTAACAAATGCAATGAGACTTCTCAAACTCAGTGAAAAAGTGCAGCAGATGCTGATTGATGAGATGATCACTGCCGGTCATGCCAGGGCAATCCTTTCGATAGCAGATAAGGAAAAGCAGGAATCAATTGCAATGAAGGTTTTTGACGAGAAATTAAGTGTTCGTGAAACAGAAGCGCTTGTAAAACGTATGCTGGAGCCGCCAAAAACAGCAAAGAAGAGCAAATTCAGTTCTGCTGAGGATGCAATATATGAGAGTCTGGAAGAAAAAATGAAAAGTATCATGGGTACCAGAGTCCAGATTCACAGAAAGAAAAATGACAAAGGTAAAATTGAAATTGAATATTATTCCAAGGATGAACTGGAAAGAATCATAGATCTTTTCGAATCCATTGGTTAGGAGTGACAGTAATATGAGTGGCATTTTTGAAAATCTTGGAATTGATTCCGGGATCATCATTATTATACTGCTGATTCTTACTATCTTCCTGCTGGTAAGGAATATCAGTATGAATATGCGCCTGAGCCGTCTGGAACGTAAATATAAGACGTTCATGAAAGGTTCAGATGCACAGTCTCTGGAAAAAGTATTCGTTAGAAAATTCGCTCAGATAGATAAGCTCTATGATGCGAAGGAAGAACATGATCATGATCTTCTTTTTATCAAAAAGAATCTTGATAAAATGTTTAATAAATATGGTGTAGAAAAGTATGACGCATTTGATGATGTAGGTGGAAAGTTAAGTTTTGCGCTGGCTTTGTTGGACAAAGAGAATACAGGCCTTATCTTAAATGCAGTACACAGCCGGGACAATTGTTTTTTGTATATGAAAGAAATTGTAAAAGGTGAATCCTACGTTATGCTCAGCCAGGAAGAAGTAGAGGCACTTCGTAAGGCAGTGAATTTTGGACTGGATAATATTGAAGAATAAAGTTTTTTAAAAGTTACTGTGAACGGAGTGAACAGTAATGTTTAAAAGCTGAAAACAAGAGCATACTAAAAGAGAATCTGTTTTGTGCAGGAATGCACATGATATGATAAATTGATATCAGGGGGAAAGTTGTTGCCAGATTTTACCCTGACATCATTACATAATGTAATAGAATATTTCAGGAGGAACAAGATGTTAGATATTAAATTTGTGAGAGAAAATCCGGAAGTTGTAAAACAGAATATCCGCAACAAATTTCAGGATAATAAACTGGAATTAGTGGATAAAGTTCTGGAACTGGACAAAGAGAATCGCGAAATCAAACAGGAAGTAGAAGCTCTTCGTGCAGAGAGAAATAAAATTTCCAAACAGATCGGTGCACTGATGGCACAGGGAAAGAAAGAAGAAGCTGAAGAAGTAAAGAAACAGGTAGCTGCTTCCGGAACCCGTATTGAAGAACTTTCCACAAGAGAAAAAGAGGTAGAGGAAGAACTTCTCAAAGATATGATGGTAATTCCGAATATCATTGATCCATCTGTACCGATCGGTAAAGATGACAGCGAGAACGTAGAAATCGAGAAGTTTGGTGAACCGGTTGTTCCGGATTTTGAAGTGCCATATCATACAGAAATTATGGAAAATTTTGATGGAATCGATCTTGACAGTGCAAGACGTGTTGCGGGAAATGGTTTCTACTATTTAATGGGAGATATCGCAAGACTTCACTCAGCAGTAATTTCCTATGCACGTGACTTCATGATAAACAGAGGTTTTACTTACTGTGTACCTCCTTTTATGATCAGAAGCAATGTTGTAACAGGTGTAATGAGTTTTGCTGAAATGGATGCCATGATGTATAAGATTGAGGGTGAAGATTTATACCTGATCGGAACAAGTGAACATTCCATGATCGGTAAATTTATCGATCAGATCATTCCTGAGGAAGAACTTCCGAAAACTCTTACAAGCTATTCTCCATGTTTCCGTAAGGAAAAAGGTGCTCATGGACTTGAGGAGAGAGGCGTTTACCGTATTCATCAGTTTGAAAAACAGGAAATGATCGTTGTCTGCAGACCGGAAGAGAGTCCGATGTGGTTTGATAAATTATGGCAGAATACAGTAGATCTGATCCGTTCTCTGGATATTCCGGTTCGTACACTTGAGTGCTGCTCCGGTGACCTGGCAGACTTGAAAGTAAAATCTCTTGACGTAGAAGCATGGTCTCCACGTCAGAAAAAATATTTCGAGGTAGGAAGCTGTTCAAACCTTGGTGATGCACAGGCACGTCGTCTTAAGATCCGTGTAAACGGAAAAGATGGTAAGAAATATCTTGCACATACATTAAATAATACTGTTGTAGCACCGCCTAGAATGTTGATCGCATTCCTGGAGAATAACCTGAATGCAGACGGTTCTGTAAGTATTCCTAAAGCTCTGCAGCCATACATGGGTGGTATGACAAAGATTGAGAAAAAGCACGCTTAATGGAGGGTGAGCTTTTTCAGGGAGGTGTTCTTATGCACAGTTATCTGAGGGCAGTTGGTTTTTCCAGGATCACCAAAAGAAGCAGTATCAGACAGATTATTACGGATGTGGTTGAAACTTATGATGAGAAAACAGTCATAGAGAACTACCCTGATGGTATGTTTGCAGAGTTTTCCAAGAATTATGGATGCGATTGTGGAATTACTGTCTGCGGGCAGTATGATGAAAACAACGTATTTTATCCGGATTATTATTTTCCTTTTTTTCGCGGAACAGGCATTACAACACAGGAGAGTGTTGTGATAGAAAGACATGCAGACAAAGAATCTTTTGCAGGTGCCTGTGACGATTTGAGAATTGGGGTTACTTTAATTTTCTATCTTCAGAATGCTGCTGAGTATCTGCAACAGCGTGAAAAAGGCAACATACTTCCGGGTGGCCAGCCTTTAACCCTTTCCGGGCTGGCCAGGGAAGGAAAAATCCTTTTTCCTGTAGAGAAAGATAAAGAAGCAGTAAAAGCAGAACGTGAACTGACAAAGAACAGAAATCATCTCATTGCAGCCGCCAGAAACGGTGATGAAGAGGCTATGGAGAGCCTCACGATGGAGGATATGGATACATATTCCATGATCTCTCAGCGTATAGTTACAGACGATATTTTTTCTATAGTGGATTCCTATTTCATGCCATATGGAATTGAATGTGATCAATATAGTATCATGGGTGAGATTCTGGATTTTATGACATTCAAGAACATTATAACAGGAGAAGAAATCTGCCAGCTTACATTAGACTGTAATGATATGCAGTTTGATGTTTGTATCAATAAGAATGATTTGCTGGGGGAGCCAAAGATCGGACGTAGATTCAAAGGAATCATATGGCTCCAGGGACAGTTGCACTATTAATTAAAATGATTTATGATGGCATGGACGAATATTTCGCCTATGCCATCTTGTGATTTACAAGAATATGTTTCACGTGAAACATGCTTATAACAATCCGCTTGATGAGGAAATGCTATAGAAATATACATTTCACGCCGAATATTTGCAATTCATTCCATGGGTAAGAAAAGAATGGATTCCTATGATATACTTGGAGCAGGTAAGATGGAAAACTGAAAAAAGGAAGGTGATAATATATGAAAAACAAATTATGGAAACAATGGATGATAAGTGGGGTTCTGGTTTCTGCGATGGTTGTATCAGGCGGAGTATCTGTAAGTGTACAGGCAGAGGAAACAACAGAGACAAAAGAAGCAGTAGAAACCGATTCTTCTGCTGAAAGTGAAGATGATCTGCAGATTCTTTTTGATCAGGCAGTTGAAGATGCGATGATTGCCGAGGATGGTGAGATTCTTCCGGTAGTAAGCCTGGATGAGGGAGAGCCTTATGCAGTTTATGATGAAGAGGGAAGAGTTCTTCTGTATACATTCCATAAATATCCGGACAGTTATCCAGATGGCACTGATGTGAAATTGGAATGGGGAAATGTATGGACATTTACAGGTGGTGAACTGGAAGACTGGTATCAGGAAAATAAAGAGGGTGTAACAGACTGGCAGACAAGAATGAAAGAATTGCTTGGTCTGACTCCTGATAATGAATCTAACTATGTTACAGCTATGTGGGTAAAACCGGAAGATGTTTTTCGTCCGGCATATATTTCGGATATTGGAACAGTAGAAATGACAGACTCATTCTCCGAAGATGTTGATGCGGATTATAAAGCATGGTTTGATGCGAACATTATTTCCAGCTATTACGATGGCGAATATCCATGGACAAGATTGGGATATACTTATGACTGGGCGGATAATGGACAGGCTTACGGGTTGTCTGAGTTTATCGTTAAACAGGATAGTGATGTAAAAGTAGCATATACTGTTGAACTGGATGAGATGATTCAAAAGCTGGAAGATAATACATGGAATCCGGAAGCAGAAAATTAGATAAGAAAAGCCAGATTGCACTTGTAATTTTCTTTGAAATATAGTATATTAGTTACTGTTCATACACCATTATTCCTCGAGGTATTTTTGCAAAAATATGCCAAAGTCCCGAGACATACAAGCCAAAATCCCATTGCCGCAGGTAATCTGGAATGAATTTTGGTTAAGTTACTGAGAACGGAGTGAACAGTAACTTATATTATGGGTGTTGATTAAATGTCCATATAGCTCAGCTGGATAGAGCACTCGCCTCCTAAGCGAGGGGTCGGAGGTTCAAAT
>ENA-OWPB01001530-OWPB01001530.1-human-gut-metagenome-genome-assembly--contig:-NODE-1530-length-20135-cov-10.798705_pt1 | contig 20135 bp, 24 predicted proteins | sample MGYA00248260_ERZ651838 | MGnify/ENA primary metagenome ERZ651838 (study PRJEB26924, sample SAMEA4378304) | human gut metagenome | biome: human gut; feature: human-associated habitat; material: faeces...
GAATGGCATGGCTACGGACGAGCCGGACCTGCGGGACGAGATGTACGATGACGCGGCCCTGCATAACGAAAACGGCGCGTGGCAGATGATTTTCGGCGTGGATACAATCCCCGCTTACCGTCGCCGCGGCTGTGCCGCCATGCTGCTGGAACATGTCATTGCCGAGGCGCGCCGTCAGGGCCGCAAGGGGCTTGTGCTGACCTGCAAGGACCGTCTTGTACATTATTACGCCAAGTTCGGCTTTGTCAGCGAGGGTATTTCCGGCTCCACCCACGGTGATGTGACGTGGTATCAGATGAGATTGACCTTTTGATAAAAGTATTCGTTGTAATTATAGAAAACTACCCTGCAAGGCACCTTGCAGGGCAATTTCTGTTCATGCATAATTTGTTCTTTCAGACCAATTTCAGCAGCATATCATCGGTCGCGTCGGTGTACTGGCCTTGTTGGATTTTCTTGTTTCGCAGCTGATTTACGGCTGTTCTTGCTAGATGGATTTCCTCACTGGTGAAAACTGATTTTTTACCGACTGGGAGAGAATCCACTTTCAGTATCAGATAACCTGTTTCACGCCAACCTGTGTTTACGACTCTCTGCTGGTAGTAGTAATCGCCAAGCGCACTTATTAGAATAATTTTGTTGGCACGGGTCAGCTTAATCTTTTTGGTGTTTCTCATAGTCCAATCACCCTTCCAAGCTTTTGCTGTGCTTCGCGTTTGTTCTTGTCAAATGCGTGGGCATAAATATCCAGCGTTGTACTCGCCTGTGCATGACCCAATAGACTAGCCACCGTGCGGACGTCAACACCCTGCGCAATCAGCAAGCTGGCGTTGGTATGCCGTAAGCTATGCACATTCAAATGCTTCTAAGATCAACTTTCGAGCTTCATTGTGCAGCATACCTCGCACCTCCCTTACTTCTGTTATACCACTTTGTTTCAAAAGGTAAAGAGCTGTGGCTGTATTATTGAAAATTGCTATAGTATGATTCATCCGAAAATCTTGACTGGAAAAGGTGCTGTTGCGCCGTTTGAAAGGGAAAGCAAAACGACGCCGTTGACAACATCTTTGAATCGTGCTACAATTTGACTGAAATGGTAAATACGGTCATAAATCCAAGGAGCGTGCGCATTGGCTTTTACAGACGAACAAAATGAACAAATCCGCAAGGACCTGATCCGAGCAGCCCGACATTGCGGCATTACCATCGGGATGCGGAAAACCTCTGTGGGGCAGCTGACGGAGGCCGTTGGGATTTCCAAGGGGTCATTTTACAAATTCTTTGAATCCAAGGAACTGCTGTTTTTCGCTGTACTGGAAGACATCCATACCGAGTGCTTCGCGGCAGCGCAGAAGTCCTTGCAAGAGAACGCAACTCTGCTTCCTGCCGAACGCGCGGCAGCGGCGATTCTGGCTGCCTGCCGTTGGCTCTCCGAGACAAAAGCCTTTGTGTTCATCGAAAATGACGCAGATTTTCTTCTGCACCGCCTGCCGGAGAAAGTGAAGACCGCCCACTACCACGATGACGAGACGCACATCCGTACCCTGCTGGAATTGGGCGGCTTGCAGCCCAAGGGCGGTATGGCGCTGGCTGCCGCCACAGTGCGGGGCCTGATTTTAACCGTCTCCCATCAGGAGCAGATTGGGGCGCTTTACCCGCAGGTGCTGGAAACGCTGGTGCGGGGCGCCTGCCGGGAGCTATTTGCATAAGCGGAAAAGCCGCAGTGATGCGGCTTTTCAAAAGGGCTATAGTTAGCCTCTTCTAACTTATTCGCACCATCTATAGGAGATAGAGAAATTTAACATCTCGTTGTGAGGGCGAAATCATGAGAAACAGTCAAAATTTCTGGGACAAAAACGCCGGGCGGTACGACCGCTTCATGCGCAAGGATGCAGCGGCTTACGAGCGGCTGTACGAGCTGCTGCGCCCTGTGGTGCGGCAAAAAACCGTGCTGGAGCTGGCGACCGGCACAGGGCTGATCGCCAAACATATCGTCCGCTCTGCTGACCATATTGAAGCTACCGACGCTTCCCAAGAGATGATCGAGCAGGCGAAACAGGGCGTAAAATCTGCGAAACTCTATTTTTCGGTGCAGGATATGTTCCATCTGCCCTATGCTGACCAGCCTTTCGATGTGGTGATCGTGGTCAATGCGCTGCACATTGTACCGGAACCGGAGAAAGCCCTCTCTGAAATTCGTCGCGTGCTGAAGGACGACGGCGTGTTGGTCGCGCCCACCTTTACCCATGCGGATAACGCTTTCTTCGGAAATGTCAAAGCATTTTTTATGAGGCTGGCAGGCTTTCCGCTGCACAGCAAGTGGACAAGCCACGAATATCTGGCATTTCTTAGGGAAAACGGCTGGACGGTGCAGAAAAGCACCGTGCTGAAAGCCTCGTTCCCGCTGACCTACGGAGAGTGCGTGAAATCGGAGGGGTGAGCCATGCAGATATTGGAACACGGGCAGGCGCAGGATCGGACGCTGCTGTTTTTCCCCTGCACGGCAGAGCCTGTATGGGCTTTTGCCGACACGATCACGCTGCTTTCTCAGAGATGGCATGTTTTTCAGGTGGTGTATGACGGCCATCAGCCGGAGTATCCCGGGGATTTTACCTCAGTCGAGCAGACCGTGGACGAGGTGATCTCCTATTTGAAGAGCCACGGCGTCTCCCGTCTGGGTGGGGCCTATGGCTGCTCCATGGGCGGTGCCTGCCTGACCCGTATGCTGGCATTGGGGGAAATGCCCATCGACCGGGCCATCATCGACGGCGGGATCACGCCCTATCAGCTGCCCTTCTTAGTGCGAAAGCTGCTGCTGGCTCGGGATGTGCTGTCCTTCAAAATGGCGGCGAACAGCCGAAAAATTCTGGAAGCGGCCTTTCCGCCGGAACAGTTTACCCCCGCAGGGCACGACCCCAAAAAGGAGTACGACGCCATGGAAGCCTATCTCAAAACCTTTTCCGATCGGACGATCCGCAATGTATTCTGGTCTGCCAACAACTATGCGCTTCCGAAGCGCTCCACTAAAATCGGTGCGAAAATCACCTACTGGTACGGCGACGACGAAAAGAAGGATCGCAGGCGGGATATCCGGTTCATCAAGCGCTATTTTCCTAAGGCGCGCATCCATGGCATCCCCAAGATGGCCCATGCGGAACTGGTGATGGTACACCCGGAAAAATTCTGCCGGTATGCGGAAAAATTTCTGACTACGCAAGCGGAGGAAAGATGATATGAGAGAAAAAATCAAACTCTCCGGCGTACCTGAGACTATGCTGCAAACCGTTTATGCAAGGGCGAAAGAGAGCAGCGGCAGAGGTGCAATCCACGACGCAAAAGCGGAAGAACTCATCGAAAAGCTGGACTACGATTTTTCCCTTGCGGACAAGGATACGGCCATGCGCAGCGGCGTCATTGCCCGGACCATTGTGCTGGATAAGCTGACAAAATCGTGGCTTGCGGCGCACCCCGGCGCGGTGGTGGTCAACATCGCCTGCGGGCTGGATACCCGCTGCTACCGGATGTCGGGCTATGCGCATTGGTATAACCTCGACCTGCCGGAAGCGATGGCGGTGCGGGAAAAGCTTCTGCCGGAAAGCGGCACGATTTCGCAGATTGCCATGTCCGCCATGGAAGATTGGGGCAGCGAAATCAGCGAGCAGAATGTGCAGGTGCTGATCCTCATCGAAGGGCTGACCATGTATCTGAACGCAAAAGATGTGCAACAAATTTTTGCAGTGATTTCCGGCCGCTTTTCCCAAGCCACTGTATTTGTGGAAACCATGAACCCTGCGATAGTGCGGTACTTCAAGGAGAAATCCATTGACGCAAGCAACGCAAAATTCAACTGGGGAATCAAGAATGGGAAAGCACTTGCCGAACTGCTGCCGGATTTTCGCTTTGTGGAGGAACACAGCTTAACCGAGGGCATGGCGGCGTTTGCGCCAATTTACAAGCTGCTGGACAGGCTGCCCGCCGTGCGGAATATTTCCAACAAGATCATCGTTCTGGAAAAGGAGTGACGAAGGATGTCGTTTTTTGAAAACACCCGCAAACCTACCGGCTTTGGTGGGAAAGTTATGGTGAATATGATGAATCTGTTCCATGCGCCCCTTGCAGATTGGGGCATGGAGTTCTTGCCGCTTTCATCAAATGCAAAGGTGCTGGACTGTGGCTGCGGCGGCGGGGCAAACATCAAGAGACTTCTGAAAAAATGCCCGCAGGGTGTGGTGAAAGGCGTTGATTATTCGCCCGTCAGCGTGGAAAAGGCACGCAGGCACAACGCAGCGGCAATCGGTAGTGGACGCTGCGTTATATGGCAGGGCAGCGTAGAACGGATTATTTTTGCCTCGGACTGGTTTGACGCCGTGACCGCTTTTGAGACAGTCTACTTCTGGCCGAATCTGCCGCAGTGTTTTCGGGAGGTTTATCGGGTGCTGAAGCCCGGCGGAACCTTTCTCATCTGCAACGAGAGCAGTGGCGACACGGACAAGGATGAGAAGTGGACGGAGATTATCGGCGGTATGACCATATACAGCGGCGATGAGCTGAAAACATTTCTGGAAAACGCCGGATTCTGCAATGTTCAAATTCATAAAAACAAAATGGGCTGGCTCTGCGTGACAGGACAGAAGCGGGAGGAATAAGGAATGCTGCTGCAAGCGATTCTGGAAGGACTGGGGCTGGGGGCGCTGCTGGTCTTGGTGTGCGCCATCGGCATCCACAAGGGCGCTGTCGGCATGGCGCATTTGTATGACTCGAAGGTACAGGAACGGTGCGTTGCGCTGGGGCTGACCACAAAGGAAAAGATCAAGCAAAACTCGCTGCGTTTTAAGCTGATCTGCGTTCCGGGATATCTTGCTTATGTGCTGATTTGCGTGTATGCCATCAACGGTGCACAGACATTTTGGGGCGGTTTCTGGCAGTGCTTTGTAATCCTGTCTGTGATGAATCTCATCGACCGGCTTGGCATCGACGGCTATTGGGTCGGACACACCAAGGCGTGGGTGATACCGGGGACAGAGGATCTGATGCCGTACATCTCGAAAGCAGACAAGCAGAGGAAATGGCTGTTCGGAACACTGGGAATGGCCGTGATTTCCCTGCTCCTTGCGGGACTCGGGCTGCTGCTGTAAGGAGGAAATACCGATGTCAAAGAAAGCGACCGAATTTCAGAAAAGAGAAATGAGCAAGATGTACCGCGGCAAGGAGATATTCAAGCCGCTGAACACCGGTTGGGTGGATGAGCGCGTGGCCTGCGTGCGGGAGTGGGTAGCGAACATCTTCTTCTACCGCAAAGGCGATACCACCATCATGATCGATGCCGGGTACAACTACGACCGGCTAGCAGAAAAAATGGACTGGCTGGGCATCGACCCGCAGTCCATCCGGCACATCCTCATCACTCATCAGGACACCGACCACGTGGGCGCTGTGGAGGCGGACAGCCCCGGTTTGTTCCGGAGCGCAAAGCTCTATATCGGCGAGATTGAAAACCGGTATCTCACCGGCGAGGTGCGGCGAAAAGTCATATATCATCTCTATAAATTGCCGCAGGTCACAATTAACAACGAAAAGGTGCTGCTGCATGACGGCGAAACTTTCGAGATTGACGGCATCAAAATTGAGTGCTTTCTCGTCCCCGGTCACACATGGGGTCATATGGTCTATCTCATTGACGACAAATATCTCTTCACCGGCGACACTATCTGGTTCGGCGCGGACGGCGGCTACAGTTTCATTTCCTCTCTGGCAGAAAGCAACAAACTGGCGGTAAAGTCGCTGGCGGCGCTGGAGCAGAAGCTGCAAAGCCGTGACCTGCATCCGCTGTTTCTCACCGGTCACACCGGCTGGACGGACAACTTCGAGTTCGCCTTTGCCCATAAGGATAAGCTTTGCTCACCATTCAAAAAGCGGGTTCCCGACCCCACCGCGCCTTACGACGCCTACGATGAATCAGACGACACGGAGGAAGTGGCGAGGGCCGGGTATCTTCAGGCTGTGGGGCGATAAAGGAGGATGACTGTGCGCTATAAAATTGAAAAGAACACGGTGCAGGAGACGCTGATCATCCCGCTGTACGCACGGAAAATGTGCTCCGAGCTGTACCCCAATTTGTACCGAGATGAGGCGGCGCGGCGGCTGATGAACGCGGTGGACTATGATTTTTCGGCGCTTCAGAAGAAATCCCACAAACTCATGCAGCGGTTTGGCTTTTTAGAGGCCGCCATGCGGCAGAACGACCTTGCCTTCGAGGTGCGGGAGTATCTGAAAAGTCATCCCAATGCGGCGGTGGTGAATCTCGGCTGCGGGTTGGACAGCACAGGTCGGGCTTGCGACAACGGACACTGCAAAATCTACAATCTGGACTTTCCGGATGTCATCGCGGTGCGCAACGAGCTGCTCCCAGCCGGGGATCGGGAGGAAAATATCCCCTGCGACCTCAACGATACATCGTGGTTTGAGAGAATCGACGCCTCCGGCGGCGCGGTCTTTTTTGCGGCGGGAGTGTTCTACTATTTCCTAAAGGAGCAGGTAAAAACACTGGTACGTGCTATGGCAGATGCCTTTCAAGGCGGCGTACTTGTGTTTGACGCCGCCAACGAAAAAGCGGTGAAACTGATGCTGAAAACATGGCTGAAGGATGCGGAAATCAAGGATGTCGGCGCGTACTTCGCCGTTTCGGACGCGAAAAGCGAGATCGGCGCGTGGGACAGCCGTTTGCAGGTATCCAGCCAGGGCTATATGCTGGGCTACAACGATCTGAAAGACCCGTCCGTCAGCGGCTTTTTCCGCTTCCTTGCCCGGGTCGGCGATGGGATGATGAGAATGCAGATCGTAAAAATCAAATTTAGAGGGAAAAGCAATGAAACATCAGCACTTTGATGTAAGAACCGCCGGCTTTTACGGCGCGTACTGGGCGTGTGCCGGCGGATCGGACTGCGCGGTCATTGCGATGATTGGTGACGACCCGGAGGACCGGCTTGCGCGTTCAGCCGTGAAATGGCTCTGCGGGCGGGGCGTAAATGTGCTCACCATGTCGCCTGCGAAAAAGGATTACGGCCATCATAATTATCCGCTGGAGCGCGTGGAGACGGCCATTTCGTGGCTGAAAGCCAACGGCAACCATAAAATTGGCATTGCCGGTGCATCGACTACGGGAACGCTGGCGCTGACAGCGGCTGCCATGTTCCCGGATGTTACCCTGACCATTGCCATGACGCCCAGCGATTTTGTGTGGCAGGGTTTCATGCAGGGCAAAAGGGACGGCTGCAAGGAATGGCCGGTCGAGGGTGAGTCGCTGTTCTCCTACCGGGGCAAGCCGCTGCCCTATATGCCGTTTTGCTATCAGCATCCCGACTATTGGCACTGCATCGCCGCCGAGAGCAAACGCACCGGCGATATGGTAAACTCCCGCAAGCTGTTTGACGATTCCGAGACAGCTCATCCGATCGAGCCGGAAGAATACATTCCCGTTGAAAACATCCGGGGAAAGCTGCTGCTGATCGGCGCGGAGGACGATGCGCTGTGGGATACCGCAAAGTATATCCGCCGTATGGAAAAGCGCCTTGCGGAAAAGCCGCATGAATGCGAGATAGAAACAATGGTTTATGCTCACGGCACCCACTTTGTCTTTCCGGAGGGGATGCTGAAAATCATGCTGCCGGTTGGCTCCGGCCTGTTTGTGCAGTTGGCGTTTCAGGCAGCAAAGAAATATCCCAAGGAATGCCGCCGGACCCGGATAGACATCGAGAAACGGATGTGCCGGACTCTTGCGGAATGGAAAGGAGAGAAGTGAGATGCGCCGGAATGGAATGCCCATGGCAATGTGGGCAGTGTTTGCAAAGTCATTTGAAAAGCAACTGACAGAGGTGTTTGGTTATGATGCTAAAACCGCAAAAGCAATCCGAAAGACCGCAAAACTGAAGTACAAAGAGATCATCGCAAAGCTGCCCGAATTTGAAAAAGGCGATCGGTTCAGCATGAACATCATTGGCTGCGCCATGCTGGGGGCGTTCGTTCTCTGTATGCCGAGGCGGCCGGATACGGAGTCGCTGACGGTATACTATGAGAATGCCCAGATGACGCCGCTGATGAAGTGGTTCTGCCGCCAAAGCGGCAAGTCGAAGTTCACGCCCAAGGATATTGCCGCCATGAAAGCCACCGCCGCCCGGAAGGCGGCTGACCGCAACCCCTACTCGTGGAATATGGACTTTTACGAGTATCCCGATGGCAGCGGTTATGAGGGGCGCTTTACGAAATGCGGCATCTGCACGCTGATGCAGGAGTTGGGGCTTTATGACCTGACGCCCGCCATGTGCCATTTGGACTACACCATGAGCGAGGCGGGCGGCGTGACGAACTTTGTGCGGCAGTATACCCTTGCCTCCGGCGGCCCTTACTGCGACTGCGGGTACAAGAAGAAACGGCTGCAAGAGGACAGAGCATGAAATACTTTGAATTCGGACAGGCGGCACATCGGTGCAGCCTGCAAAAGGAGAAGGCATGAAAGACAGCAAACTACAATTTGACCGCAGCTGCCATGTGCTGTATTCCGGGGCGTGTAAAAAGGAGATACAGGCGAAAATCGCCCTGCATTACCCGGAAACGGAGCGGGAGGCCGTTTGGGAACGGGTGCAGCTGCAGTATGTAGAATTTCTCTCGGACTGGCGCACCGACCTCGGCGGCAGCAAAAACTTCCACAACGGCGCGGGCGGCACCTACGATTGCATCGCCATTATGAGCTGTTATGCCGTGTGCCGGGATGTTATTTCATTTCGGGAGATCGAGGAAATCGAGGAAAATCTGATCCTGCCTGCCTTCCGCAAGCTCTCCAGATTCGTGGACTGCAATAAGCCGTTTTTTAAGAGACTGATGTATTGGGCATTTCAGAACGCCGAAAAGCAGTGCGGCAGGTGGCACGATTACGAGATGCACGTTGCGCCCTACGACAAGGACAAACCCATCTATTACGAATTTACCGCCTGCCCGGCGGCGGAGTTTGCCGTAAAGCACGGTCTGACGGACATTATGCCTGCCCTGTGCAATGTGGACTTTGCCTCCATGGAACTGCTTCACGCCCGCTTGGTGCGGAAGGGCACCTGCGTGGACGGCTGCAAGTGTGACTATACCATCTGCGGCGATAAAGACCCATACTTAAACGACCATCCCGAATACCGGGACGAGGCTGGATACCGCAGAAACCGTTAAGGAGAAAATAATCATGAGAATTTTGGTATAAACAATATGATTGACATCTTTTTTCATGACAAAACGGGCGTGGTTTCCGGCTTCCCCGGACAAATAGATGGCTTTGAATATGCGGATGGTAACGGAGAAATCCACTACTACCGGCTGTTTGACGGCGTGGGAATCATGCTGCTGCGGCTGGAAATGGAGGCGTACACAGAAATTCGGACACAGATCGGGAGGCTGGAAGTCAATTTCTGCGTGAACGGACGGTTTGAAACCAGCTTTTCCATGCGGGATCGTGTTCTTCTGAAGCCGGGCGACATGGCGGTCAGTTGCTACGATGGCTTTCACGGAAGCAGTTCGGCGTCCTACTTTCCGCTGGGCTACTACGAGGGAATCTGTCTGGAGATCGAACCGGCCGCCGCGGGAAATTGGATAAAGCAGAACGCACCTGCGTTTTCAGTGGATTTTACCGCATGGAAGCAAAATCTTCTGGGCTGTAAATGGTATATGGTCGGCGCTGCGGGGCCGCGCTGTGAGCATGTATTCCGGGAGCTTTACGAAAGTGCGTTCTATGAAGATCCCGGCTTATTGCAGCTCAAGACGCTGGAACTTCTGATGCTGCTTGGGCGTATTCCACAGGAGAATACGGCGGGGTTATATTGCTCGTCCGAGCAGACGGTTCTTGCGCACCATCTCCGGGATCACTTGCTGACAAACCGGGAGGGATACATATCCCTCGCCAGCCTTGCGGCGGAGCATGAGATATCGGTATCGCATCTGCAAAAGCTCTTCAAGCAGGTCTATGGCGTGCCGATCTACCGATATATCAAGGAATACCGCCTGGAGCAGGCGGCAGTGGAGCTGGTTCGCAGCGGGAAGTCTGTTACGGAGATCGCGCAGCAAGCAGGCTATGACAACGCCAGCAAATTTTCAGAGAGCTTCAAAAAGCGGTACGGCAAGACACCGTCCCGCTATCGTGCTGACGCAAAGAAGAAAGCAAAACAGAGCAGCGAAACCAAAATGGAGTAGTCTGCAAAACGGAAGTATGATACAGTACACAGTGGTTATAGACAACTAACCGAGAATACAGGAGGTACCTTATGAAAAAGAAATTTGCTGCATTTATTTTGTGTGTCCTGTGCTTGCTGTCGGCTGCCGGCTGCACACAAAAGGCATCGGACACTGCGGACGTATCCGCGCAAACAACCGAGACGCCGGAGACAGACTACCTGACAAGTATCAGCGGAACATATGTGGAGCTATTCCCGGAGCTGTCAAAATCCGAGTATCGGAATATCTGGATCGATGCCACCACGCCGCTGGTAGGCGCTGAGAACGCGGAGACTACCACGGATATGCTGCTGGGAATGTGCATGGCGGAGCCTTACGGCCCGGAGGCGGCGGAAAAATACGCGGCAGACCCGGACAGCATGGCCTTTAACTGCTATTTTCTGGGCGGCGTGGACAAGTTTGTGATGGACGGTCACACGATTAGCGGTCTGGATGCGCAGGGACAGGAGGTTTTCTCCCACACCTACAAGCTGCTGGACGAGGAAAACGAAAACGGCTTTATCTTCTATCAGAGCGAGGATGAAAATTCCGGCCAGTTTACCTATTTCGCCTTCTCGCCCGACACCATGGAAACCACCTATCATCTGGAATTCCGTTATGCAGAGGATCTGAGTGATCTGCAAAGCTGGTTCGAGGGCAACTACGCCTACTGGAACGCGGCGGCGATTGCGGAAGATTATGATCAGGCAACCATGAAGCATGTCATTGAACTTTTCACCACGGAAAATTTGTCTACAGCAGAATAAACGGCGCCTGGGCACCCGCTTGATTCAGGCGGGTGCCCAGGCGCGCTTATCGGTAAGGATGTGATTTTATTGAAAAAACAATCTGACTTTTCCCGCCTGATGGGCTATGCGGGCAGGTATCGGGTTTTTACCTATGCCTCCTGGGTGCTGTCTGCGGTCAGTGCGCTGACGGCGCTGGTGCCGTTCCTCTATATCTGGATGATTCTGCGGGATGTACTGGCCGCTGCGCCGGATTATGCGCAGGCGGTGAACATTCCTCATTACGGCTGGATGGCAGTGCTGTTCGCGGTGCTGTCTTACCTTATTTATATTGCGGCGCTGATGTGCTCCCATCTGTCGGCGTTCCGGGTGGCAACCAATCTGCGGCTGGCAGTGTCGGAGCATCTGGCGGTGCTGCCGCTGGGCTTTGCCGAGAACTTCGGCAGCGGTAAGCTGCGCAAGATCATCCACGAGAGTACCGGAGCCACCGAGACCTATCTTGCCCACCAGCTGCCCGACCAGTACAACGCCATCGCTACCCCGGTGGGGCTGCTGGTGCTGCTGTTGGCGTTCGACTGGAGGTTGGGGCTGCTGAGCCTTGCGCCGGTGGTGCTGGCTTTCCTCATTCTTTTCTTCGGTCAAATATTCAAGGGAGATTTCCTGTTTCCACCTCGCCGCCAGCATACGGGCAGCGTCAAAGGACGCATGGCGAATAACAATCCGGCAATAGGTATCATGGGTATAGCGGATATGTTCTTGATAGGCTTCGTATTCAGTCATGGAAAATCCCCCTTTCTTCGATTATGGGAAAGGGCGGCAGCATTTTCTGCTGTCGCCCCTTGATTACCCACCAGCAAGGACAGACGGGGCTGTCAACGGTGGGCGCAGCCCATTTACTTGTCGTTGACTGGCTCGGCTGGATTTGCTATTTACAGGTGATTGTCTTTACTCTGCATTAGATATTCGTAATGTATCATTTCCTAATTCAACAACCAATTCCATGTATTTAGCTTTGGTATTTGTAGGACTCCCCCAGCTTATAAGATTATTCTTTTGTGAAAAATTGTTATGATATTGCAAGTTGTATAGAGTGATTTTCTGTCCACATATTTCATTTTTATCATTAACAATATCTTCTGTTTTTGAATCAAAGAATAGTGATTTTCCTGCTTCAGTTTCTAAAATAATATAATTATATCCACTTTCAGTTTTTGTGGAAAGTGAAATGTTGTCCCGGGTAACAGGATGACCAATACCTGTATATAGCAATACTGCACTAAGTAATCCCGCAAATGCCAAACACACAACAGCAACAGTTTTTACAATTTTTTTTGCTATCTTCTTTTTTACTGCTGTTATCACTTTTGCGTCACTTTCTCTTTTTGAGGGTTCTGTCTCGCTAATTTCTTTGCCCGATTTCATGGCTTTAAGTTCAGCAGCACAATCAGGACAATTTTCGATGTGCTTTTTTACAAATTCTGCTGTATCTTCGCTCACCATATTTTCAAAATACAACGGCAACATATCACGAATGATGCTACACTCTTTTTTCATTACTAAATTTCCTCCAATCTGCTTTGTATCATTTTTCTTGCCCGATGGTAGGTAACACAAGCCCAGTTATCAGTTTTTCCGTATAAGTCACCTATTTCATTAAATGATAATTCCCCAAAGACACGCCACATGAAAACTTCCTTATATGGTTCAGATATACTATGTAAGATTTTCCGTAATTGCGCTGCTTCTTCCTGAGTATTAACCTGCTCATCAATAAAATCATTCGGGTTAGCAATATTCTGAAATTTTGCTTCGTCAATGCTTTCTATTTTTCCATTCTTTTTCAGATATGAGAAATAGGTATTCTTTGCAATTTGACAAAGCCATACACGCATATCACATTCGCCACGAAAATTATTTATGGATTTCATTGCTTTAAAAAATGTTTCGCCTGTAATTTCCTCGGCTATGTGTTCATTACCGGAAAGCTGCCATATATAGCGATATACCGCTTTGAAATAGGTATTGTAAATTTGCTCGAACTCCACTATGCTACCACCTCCTTTCACAAATAAGACTTTGCAGACGAAGAAATCTTACAAAGATTTTCAACTTTTTTATTATAACAGACAGCGGCGACATGACGATTATTTCGCCAGTTCGCCGCTGTTCAAATTCTAATTATAGTATAGCATAGGCTTATGAACATTTCTACCATGTTCCTATTGCTTCGGAATAGCAGTGATTGCTGTCTGTTTGCTTTTGCTTCTTTACCGCATATGAGCATTAGCACCGGGATTGTCGTTTCCATATCCTTCCAGAAGGTTTACGACACCCCACACGCCAAGACCTGCGCCGATTGCGACTACAAGAGTTTTTAAAGTTGTAATTGCACTGCTAAAAAATGCCATATACATTCACCAAAACTGACTTCTTTCAGGTGTTTACGGGAACGAAAATACACCGACTAAAAAGCCGGTGCACCTAATGTCAGTTATTCCTTTCCTCATTATTTTCTGTTCATTCCCAAGGTTACTCCGACAGTTCTACATGAATTACTTCCACCTCTTCTTCAGATTTCGGTGTGTACTGCGGATTTAACTCTTTCTCTACTTTGTACCGGTTCTTCTCGTTTTCATCTGCAAGAAGCCGATAGTTTTTGTGTTTCGTGATATCATATTTGTCCGAGAAAAATGGTCTGGCCCCACGGATCTGCAGGATACATTTTCCACCATCCATGACTGCAATCTCATCTTCTGTCATCAGCTGTTTGCCTGTTTTCTGGTAATTCAATCCAAAGGACTTCTGATTGCTCCTCGTTTCCGAAGTGTTATACAGGTCAATGGTTTCCTTACCCAGAAGCTCGCTCATTTCCTTTAAGGTAGTTTTCTCTTTTCCTCCAAGAAATAGTGTGGTATCACAGTTACCCAGAATAGTATCTGCACTATCCTTATACATTGCCTTTAGCTGACTCTGTGACTGCAAAATAATAGAAGCAGAGATTTCCCTGCTTCGGATGGTTGCGATTAGCTTGTCAAACTGTGGAATCTGCCCGATGTTGGCAAACTCATCAGCGATGACACGCACATGAACTGGCAGTCTTCCACCATACTCATCATCTGCCTTGTCGCAAAGCAGATTGAAAAGCTGTGACTGTAACATGGCAATCACAAAGTTAAATGTTGTATCTGTATCGGACATAATCAAAAACAAGGCTGTCTTCCTGTCTCCGATCTTATCCAGTTCCATTTCATCATAAGACATGATCTCACGAAGTTCTGCTATATCAAATGGTGCCAGCCTCGCACCACAGGAAATAAGAATACTTTTGGCAGTTTTGCCAGCCGCCATTTTGTATTTTTTATACTGTCTGACCGCAAAGTGCTGCGGATCTCTTTCTTCCAGTTCCTGAAACATCATATCCACTGGATTCTGGTAAGTTTCATCCTCTTCACGGGTTTCGCTTTCATTCAAAAGATCCAGAAGGGTATTCAGATTCTTTTCCTCTTCATCTCCTTCATACCAGATAAAAGCAATCAATGCCGTGTACAACAGCTTCTCTGCTTTCACCCAAAAATCTTCGGAAGCTTTTTCCCCTTCGCCTTTGGTATTAACAATGATTGTTGTAACCAGCTTCAGGATATCTTTTTCAGACCGTATATAAGCAAATGGATTGTAATGAAGCGATTTGGAAAAGTTGATAGTATTCAGAACCTTAATCACATATGGTTCGTGTACTACTTTTCCTGATTTATCTTTCATAATATTTCCATTCTTATCTTTCTTAGGTGGTCCCTTTGCTAACATCTTCCCGCACTCCTCGATCAGAGTGCCTTTCGGATCTGTAATGACCATGGAACAGTTCATCTGCATGACTGACGGCTTAACGAAAAATCGAGTTTTTCCGGAACCACTGCCGCCAATGACCACTATATTTTTATTTCTTGCATACTTTGGCTGTTTAGGTCTACTTTCCATAGTCAATGCTTCTGTTGCTGTTAATGGAATATTCATCCAGGGATCTTCCGACATATAAGGTTTAATATCCTCAGCGTTTCCCCATCTGGCTGAACCATACTCGATTCCTTTCCGAAGTTTCTTTGCATCTGACTGTTTCTGCCATACCAGTAATTTCAGAATGACAGCTGCTACAATTCCTGTCAGCATATCACGCCAGTTAAAACTTGGCTGCAATCCAGTAAGAACCCTGTCTGCATGTTCCATCGCATATAATAGCTTGTTCCCAATATCTTCTCCCAGACTGTTTCTGCAAAGAAATGATGCCCGATTTGTATAAAAAGCAGTTAAGATATATGGGATATTGGTAAGAACCAGTTTCTTTTTATCCAGGGCGGACAGCCTGACCCTGATCTTATTCTTCCATTTTTGCATCAGATTTTTTCCGATTTGCTTTTTCATCGGCTCTGCTCCTGATGCCGGTTCTTTACTTTGTCCTTCGATTTCTTTGGCATCATTGCTCTGTAAGTTGCAAGACGCTTGTGAATAGAAGGCTTATTCGCTTTTTGAATCTGTTTCTGGGAAAACTCACGGAAAGCAGCATTGAGGGCATCCTGATCACGTCCTTTAAAAAACACCAGATACATCGGTGGATCTTTACTCTTATCTTTTTTCAAAGCATAATTGATCCCGTATTTTCTGGCATAACGTTCAAAGGACTTGATATTCTTATTTGTGATCTCGATATTGACCATCCCGGCATTTTGTTTTGCCAGCTCTTTTACCGTAACCTTTCCCTGTTTCGGCTGATTCTTCTTCGCTTTCTTCTCTACCGATTTCTGCTTCTGATGACGCAGATAAGCAGCAAGAACCTTTTTCAATAGATCTGCTGTTACTTTGGTAGTCCGAATACAGAACGTGACCGTTTTCTGAGTTACCTCTTCCTGCATGATTTTCCCTCCTTTCAGCGATTTAACTGCTGTCCAGATCTGTAATCATGGCAACCACCTCCTTCATTCTTTACTCTTCCTCCGCACACAACGCTTTAAAAAATTCTTTTCCTTTTGGTGTAACCAATGTCTGTGAACCAAGATGTCCATTGTTAAAATAATCTTTTACAATAAAAAGCTCATTGTTCTTCTCCACCGCATAGGGAAGCAGCGTGCCGGATGGACTTCTATATAGAAATCCTCTATTTAAAAGAAGTTTCACAAATTTTCTTTCTGGAAATTCAATCTCTTTTGCTGTCGTTCGAATATTGGTACATTCTCCTGTAATCATGAAATGATCATAATAATCTGCTTTTGGCTGCATATCATTTACATGATTTTGCAATTCTCGATTTCGATTATTTTCTGCTAGAAGTCTCTCGGCAAATTCCAAAAGAAGTTCCGGGTTATCTTTTACCCTTTCTAAAAGATCGGTCTCTAAATATCCGCCTGTTTTCCTAATAGCCGGAAGTACCTCATCAAAAACCCACTTCTCAAAATCCTGTGCTGACTTCAAACGACTTTTTGTAATCAGCCGATATACATCTCCCTCTGGAATAAAAATCATTGACTGCACACCACCAGATGTAAGGACGCCCCGTTTCAGGGCCCCCTTGCAATGAACATTTATCGCATTTCTTGGTTTTGCATATCCCAAAGCAAATGCTACATCAATTCCAGAAAATAAAAGTCTGCCTCCATCTTCAATCATACGGATGGAACCAAACTCCGAATTGTGAAACTCTGTGATTTTATAATCCGTCTTCTCCATCCTCTTCTCCTCCTGTACCGGCAAGTAACATCAAACCATTTTCAATGATTGTGCTCCTAATAAACTCTGCTACATTCACGGTTAAATAACCAAGATATTCTGCAAGGAAACCTCTATATTCCTCTTCTGTCAGTAATTCCTCCAGTGCTTCCAAATGAGCTGTCACTTTAGAAGTCTGCTTGCCACCAAGGAGCTTGCCTAATATTTCTGTAAATTCCTCTGTGTCACATGACTCAAACATACATAAGATCATCTCCATTGTTGTTTCCAAAACTAAACGATCCATTTTCATTTTTGTCAGCTCTTCCATTGTTTTCATGGAAGTCATAAGTGCATCGCTTGTCATATGTTCTGTATTGATTCTTCCTTCTGAATCAACCAATCCTATTGCAAATAATTCTAAAAAGTATTTTCTCATAAATTTTGTCCTCCTATCGAAATGGCATTTCTTGTTCAAGTTCTTCTGGTATATCAAATGGAATTTTTCTCTTCTCTGCTGGTTGAAATCCATCAGATTCTTCTTTTTTTGTTTTGGCTTCTGCAAATTCCACATCATCCATAATGACTTCGGTATAATAGGATGCAGTTCCAGTCTGTTCATCTTTGATCTGAGAGATTACTAACTCTCCGGAAAGAGCAATCTTAATTCCTTTTTCAAGATATTTCTCCACAAATTCTGCATTATTTCCATAAGCTGTGATCATCACTACAAATGCTTTGCTCGTGCGATTTCTTTTTACTACCAGTGGAAACCTGGATACTTTGGTTTGTCCCTTTTGCGTAGATGCCAGCTTAGTTTCTGGATCTCTGGCAAGTCTACCCATTAAAACAATCGTATTCATGCTTCTTGTCCTCCCTTTCTTCCTGCAACACCTTTCCCTGGTATTTCAAACAGGATAATAATCTGTGCATTTTCTGCACGAAAAAATGAGGAATGGAGTCGAACCATTCCCCACTTGCTACAGGATTTCTCCTGTAATATAAATAAGAAAATCTAAGTATTCGCATTTGGGCTTTGTCTGTACATATACATCTGATCGTTATCATTCCAGATAACCCGACTGCAAAAATACAGCCACAGTCTCTGTTTCAGCAGAGGTCCTATACCTTTCGGTGGTATCATTATTGCTTCGCTCTTCCCATAGGAGTCTTTGCCTACACGAGCCGGATTATCTCCGGTAAGCATGTTCCTCAAGATGTATCAGCTCCTTCAATTGTCAAGGTGCAATCGGAAGAACTGTCTGAACCTCTTTTACGTTTGTGATTTTTGGAAATCAGAGGATTTTCAATTTGCCTTCCATATACTCTGTATTGGGAGCGACAAAATCGGACATGATTTTAGAAATTTTTTGAAATTATTTTTTGAAGTGTAAAAAGATATAAAAAAAAGATGCCAGGATTTCTCCTGACACCATAGTGACTATGCCAACTTCGTGCCCACTGGGCACAAGGTTGATTGTATTATTCTTCATTTCCTAATGATATTGGTTCTTTCTTTGTTTTCTTGTTTTTAGATATCATCTTATGACCTGTATAAATAGCCATAATCATACAAAGCAAAGAACTTGACGCAAAATATTTATGGCTTGATTTTGAACCTTTATCTCCGCTATAAAAAGTACCTAGCATCGTTATCAATGCTCCGACATGCTGTAAGAAATCCTCTGCATATCAAAACCGTAAAAGCGAAGGTCTTCGCCTTCCAATGCACTTTCATTGTACTGGCGCATATAGGAGATAAGTTCTGCCATCTCTTCCGTTCTATAAATGGAAAATCCAATCGCTGCGGCTGCTTCCTGTGCTGTCCCCTTCTAAAGCCGCCGTGTCAGCGTGTAGTCGTCACTCCTTTATCGAGGGCATAAGGGACGGCCGCCTTGATGTTACTCAAAACCGCCGCAGTACCCGGAAAATCCATTTTGGGCGTACAAAGCTGCCTGCCCTGCAACGGTTTTTTTCTTTCCCCGTCTTGCGGGGCAGGATCGCTTGGCTTATTCGGTTTTAGTTTTACTCTTGTTCGGCTGCCTCTTTCAGCCGGTCAAAACTCTCATCGCTAATGATGTGTTCAATCCGGCAGGCGTCAGCCTCCGCAGTCCTGGGGTCAACGCCTGCGGCGATAAGTTGCTCGGTAAAGAAGCAGTGTCGCTCGTAGATTTTTTCGGCAACCTCGCGGCCTACATCGGTCAGATGGAGAAAATGATCTTCGTCCATAGTGAGAAAGCCGCCGTCCCGCAAGGTAGCCACTGCATTGCACACGCTGGGTTTTGACACCTCCATGTGCCGGGCTACATCTACGGAGCGCACCATACCGAGTTTCTTTTGGAGAACAAGGATAGTTTCCAGGTAGTCCTCCCCGGACGCATGAAGTTTCATCTGAACCGCCTTTACTGAGCCAGCTTCCAGCCGATGGCCTCCTGTCTGGCCGATACAAAATCGGCATACAGGCCCTTTTGCTGGATCAGCTCCGCATGAGTGCCGCGCTGGACGATATGAGCATTGTCCAGTACAAGGATCTGATCGGCGTTGCGGACGGTTTTCAGACGGTGGGCAATCATGATGATGGTCTTGTCATGGGTCAATGCCTCGATAGCCCGCTGCAATTCATCCTCATTCTCCGGGTCAACGCTGCTTGTTGCCTCGTCCAAAATGATGATAGGTGCGTCCTTCAGCATGGCGCGGGCGATGGAAATCCGCTGTTTCTCGCCACCGGACAAAGTACCGCCTCCCTCGCTAATCACGGTGTCATAGCCATCCGGCAGGGCAGAAATAAAGTTATGGCAGCAAGCCTTTTTCGCCGCTTCAACCACTTGTTCATGGGTAGCATCCGGGCAGCCAAACTTGATATTGTTCTCAATCGTATCTGCAAATAGGTACACGCTCTGGAACACCATCGAGATATTCTTCATCAGGCTGTCCAGCTTGAAATCTCGTACATCCGTACCGCCTATGGTAATCTTTCCGGCATTCACATCCCAAAAACGGGCAATCAGGTTGCACATCGTTGTCTTTCCTGCCCCGGAAGGGCCGACAATGGCCGTAGTCGTTTTTTCGGTAATGGTAAAGCTGACCTGACTATGCCCAAACGCTGTATGAAAAGAAGCTGCTGACCTATCCGAGAACGGACAGCCAAAGCCCACGTTACGGCTTTGCATGACAGCCGGATTGAAACCGAGGCCCGGCGCATCGTGAATAAGCTGAAAGATCTGTCCGCGCCCAACAGCCCCAACAAGACACATTTTATGGTGGAGATCTCACCGCACTTTGCCGCCCGGCTGCCTGATCTCCACCGTGGAAAGCTCGTCGATGTAGTCCGCATAGTGGGCCAGCACCTTTTCTGTGGCCCACTTCTCACCGGCAACGGCGGCTTTGATTGTTTCATAGTCCAGCAGCTTTTCTTGTCCGTCCATCCTGATACCCCCGTCAGATTGATTT
>ENA-OWPB01001534-OWPB01001534.1-human-gut-metagenome-genome-assembly--contig:-NODE-1534-length-20115-cov-3.292822_pt1 | contig 20115 bp, 18 predicted proteins | sample MGYA00248260_ERZ651838 | MGnify/ENA primary metagenome ERZ651838 (study PRJEB26924, sample SAMEA4378304) | human gut metagenome | biome: human gut; feature: human-associated habitat; material: faeces...
TAACCTGGTAGATGTAGCATGTTCCGCAGAAGGAGACATGGACAGATTCTGGCAGATTCTTGATGAGAGACTGGAGTTATGCCACAGAGCACTCCGTTGCCGTCATGAGAGACTTCTTGGAACTATTTCAGATGTGGCACCGATTCTCTGGCAGTACGGCGCATTGGCAAGACTGAAAAAAGGTGAGACCATTGATAAGCTTCTATATGGCGGATATTCAACCATTTCTCTTGGATATGCAGGCCTTTATGAGATGTGCATGCGCATGCTTGGAAAGACGCATACAGATCCGGAAGCCAGACCATTTGCAATGGCAGTTATGCAGAGGTTGAATGACAAATGTGCCCAGTGGAAAGCTGCTGAGAATATCAGCTATTCTGTATATGGTACACCGATGGAGTCTACCACATACAAGTTTGCAAAATGTCTTCAGAAGAGATTCGGAATCATCAAAGGAGTTACAGATAAGAATTATATTACGAACAGTTATCATGTACATGTATCTGAGCCAATCAATGCATTTGACAAGCTGGAGTTCGAGGCAGAGTTCCAGAAACTGTCACCAGGAGGAGCAATCAGCTATATTGAAGTCCCGGATATGCAGCAGAATATTCCGGCAGTCCTTTCTGTGATGCAGTTCATCTACGAGCATATTATGTATGCAGAATTGAATACAAAGAGTGACTACTGTGAAATCTGTGGTTATGATGGAGAGATTCAGATTAAAGAAGACGAAAGTGGAAAGCTTATCTGGGAGTGCCCGAACTGTGGGAACCATGATCAAGATAAGATGTCAGTAGCCAGAAGAACATGTGGATATATCGGAACACAGTTCTGGAATCAGGGAAGGACACAGGAGATTAAGGATAGAGTCTTACATCTGTAAAAGCAAATTGCGGAGTTAAAGTATAAAATTATACGGTTCCCGGATTTTGCATTAAAATTTGCAGATTAGTTGGAAAAAATAAAGGCTGGGAATTTTATATGAATTATGGAGAAATAAAAAAATATGATATAGCAGATGGCCCGGGAGTTCGAGTGACATTGTTTGTCTCAGGATGTCGTCATCACTGTAAAGGTTGTTTTAATGCAGAAACATGGGATTTCCATTATGGAAATCCGTATACTGAGAAGACTGAAAAAGAAATTTTGGATGCATTGAATCATCCATACATTGCAGGACTTACACTTCTTGGCGGAGAACCATTTGAACCGGAGAATCAAAGAGAACTTGTAAAGCTCTTAAAAAAAGTCCGGGAAATGTATCCAAAGAAGAATATCTGGAGTTATTCCGGGTATGTATATGACAAAGATCTGATACCAGGTGGAAGAGCCTATACAGAAGTCACGGATGAGATGCTGTCTTATATAGATGTACTGGTAGATGGTCCGTTTGTAGAAGATTTGAAGGATATTACATTACAGTTTCGGGGAAGCAGTAATCAGAGAATTTTAAATCTTCGTGAAATGAAATTATAATACAAGAGCAGATGCGAATTATAGAATATATAGTTTGTGTCTGTTCTTTTTTTGAGAGAAGCTATGATATCAGATGAAAGATAAGAGGAGGAAATGTAGATGTTAAAGAAAAAATTTGACTGGAAGGAATTAGGGATTGATCTTCTGGTGGATCTAGCAGCAGGAATGCTTGGTGCGGTTGGAATTTATAATTTTGCGCTGAATGCGAATTTTCCGGTAGCAGGATTTTCCGGAATTGCAATCATACTGTATCATCTGTTTAAGATTCCAGTTGGTGCAGGAATGATACTTCTGAATATCCCGGTCACCATTTTCTGTTACAAATATCTTGGAAAAACATTTTTCCTAAAGTCAGTAAAGACAACTCTGATCTGGTCCGTACTGACAGACTATGTGGCACCGATGCTTCCAGTGTATAATGGAAACAGGCTTCTTGCTGCGCTTTGCATGGGTGTATTATGCGGAATCGGATTTGCGCTGATTTTTATGCGAGGTTCCTCTACCGGAGGACAGGATTTTATCAGTATGTCCATCAAGAAAGCAAAACCACACATGACACTCGGTATGATCACATTCGGTTTGGATATCTGTACGATTATCCTTGGAAGTGCACTGGTATTCAAAGAAGTTGACGGACTGATTTATGGAATTCTTGTGACATATCTTATGGCGACGGTTATGGATCGTATTATGTATGGAATAGATGAAGGTAAGATGACATTGATTGTAACAAAGCAAGGAAAAGAGGTGGCAGAACAGATTGATGAATATGCAGGCCGTGGCTCAACGATTCTGGAAGGTGTGGGAAGCTATAGTGGTGAAAAAAAAGACGTGGTCATGTGTGCATGCAATAACAAGCAGATGTATACGATAAAAAGAATGGTAAAAGAGATAGATCCGAAAGCATTTACGATCATTATGGAATCCAATGAAGTTGTCGGAGAAGGATTTAAGCAGGAATAGGAAAGAAATTTTTACGAAAACGGTATGGAGAGAGAATGAGAACAGAATGGAATAAGAAACGGTGACAATAAAAGATCTGGCAGATGTCCAGAGCTTTTTATAATGGGCTATAAAAGAATGAAATTCAAGAATGCCTCGGCATTCTTGCTGCGAGGTGCGCGTCATGCAATAATTAGTACTTTCTTCTAAGCATTTTTATGATACAATAAATATGCTGATGGCAACAGAGAGCTAATATTATTTACCAGTTTCTCAGAAAAATCAGCTATCGAATAATTACGAAATGAGGCTTTTACTATGTCATTTGAAAAAGCAAAAAAATATTTACAAGAAAAAGGTTACGAAGACCATATCATTGAACTGGAAGATTCCAGTGCAACAGTACAGCTTGCGGCAGAGGCACTTGGATTAGAACCTGGCATGATTGCGAAGACATTATCTTTTCTGGTCAGTGATACACCGATTCTGATTCTAGCAGAGGGTACTGCAAGGGTAGACAATCATAAGTATAAAGATACTTTTCACACAAAGGCAAAGATGATTCCGTTTGATGATGTGGAAGATTTTATCGGACATGCTCCGGGCGGTGTATGCCCATTTGGCATCAAAGAAGGAATCCCTGTTTATCTGGATGAATCTCTGAAAAAATTCGATACAGTCTATCCGGCGGCAGGTAATGATCACAGTGCAGTCAGACTTACAATCGCAGAACTTGAAGCGGTCGCAGGTGCAGAAAAATGGGTTGATGTCTGCAAAGAATAATACCGATATGATTCGCGGGATAATCTACAGATATCATAAATAGAGATACCTCAATATTATATTGTTTTTAAGGAGTATATATATTATGAACGTATATGAACGATTATTGAAATATGTGGTGATCCGTACACCAAGCAATGAGGAAAGTGATACAACACCTTCCTCCCAGTGTCAATTTGACCTGGCATATGTTTTAAAAAAGGAAATGGAAGATTTGGGAATCTGCAATGTAATATTGACAGATTCATGCTTCCTTTATGGGAAAATTCCAGCAACGCCAGGATATGAAAACGCACCTGCAATTGGTTTCATTGCACATATGGACACGGTTTCTGATTATTGTGATCATGATATAAAACCAGTGATTACAGAAAAGTATGACGGAGAAGCACTGGCTCTTGGAGAAAGTGGAGTTACCTTAAGTCCTGAAATGTTTCCGCATCTTAAGAACTTAAAAGGACGAACATTGATTACCAGTGATGGAACGACAATTCTTGGTGCCGATGATAAAGCCGGGATTGCAGAGATTCTTACATTGATTGAAAGATTAAATGAAGAAAATATTCCACACGGTCCACTTTGTGTTGCATTTACACCGGATGAAGAGATCGGAACCGGTGCTGCACATTTTGATATTGATAAGTTCGGTGCGGATTTTGCATACACACTTGACGGTGACACTGAAAATGAGATTCAGTATGAGAATTTTAATGCATGCAGTGCTTCTATAGAATTTCATGGTGTCAGTGTACACCCGGGATCCTCCAAAGATACGATGGTTAACGCCAGTCTTGTTGCCATGGAATTCGATTCTATGCTTCCAAAGGGCGAGACTCCTCGTGATACAGAAGGCTATGAGGGATTTTATCATTTGCTGAGTATGGAAGGCGAATGTGCACTTGCAAAGCTTCATTACATCATCCGAGACCACGATGCAGAAAAGTTTGAGCAACGCAAGAAAGTAATGAAGCAGATTACAGATGACCTAAATCAAAAATGGGGAGACGGAACTGTTATTCTTACATTAAAAGATCAATACCGTAATATGAGTGAGATTATTGCACAGCATATGCATCTGATCGACAATGCAAAGAAAGCATGCGAGACAGTCGGACTTACTCCGCAGTGTCTGCCAATACGAGGCGGTACAGATGGATGCCAGCTTAGTTTCCGTGGACTTCCTTGCCCGAATCTTGGAACAGGTGGTCATGCATATCATGGACCTTATGAGCATGTCACAGTTGAAAGTATGGAAAAAGCCGTTGACATGATAACAGAACTGGTGAAAATATATAGCACGCAATGTAAATAGAAGAATTTATTGCAATTCGTTGCTTTTCGCCAAAAGAATGTTATATAATAAAATGTAAATATTTTTCTATTTGACTGAAACAGGAGAGAATGTTTATCTCCGTCGAGAAGACTCCCATCTCTTCAGGGACGCCACTGAAAAAGTCCTTATTTTGCGCAAAGTAGTACAAGATAAAGTATATTTGTATGTTTTGCGCTACTATATATTGTATGTAAAAACAGTTTTTCAGTGGCGTCCTTCAGGTGGTGAGTAATAGCAAATTTGTCTCAGTGGGAGTTAGGTCTCCGACTGAGATAAACGCTCCGCGAGGATGCGCAGTGATTCTGATAGGAATATGTCAGCTTCTCTGACCAGAATCACGCGCCAAGTCTCACGGACGTTCGACTTGAATTATGGGGGAATGTTACATATGAATAAGAAAAATCAATACACAGACGCTGTAAAGGAAACGTTGATTCTGACGCTTGCTGTGGCAATTATTGCAGCTGCAGTCTACTTCTTCCTTGTACCGAGTCACGCTTCTGTCAGCAGTATCTCCGGTCTTGGAATCATTCTGTCAAACTTTGTACCGCTTCCATTGTCAGCAATCACTATGATCTTAAATGTAGTGCTTCTGATTATCGGATTCTTTACATGCGGTCGGGAATTCGGAGCAAAAACTGTCTATACAAGCATTATGCTTCCACTGTTTCTGGGGCTTTTCGAAAAGATTTTCCCGGATTTTTACTCCATGACCAACAGTCAGGAACTGGATGTACTCTGTTATGTATTGGTCGTAAGCGTCGGACTTGCAATTTTGTTCAATCGAAATGCCTCTTCTGGCGGACTGGATATTGTTGCCAAAATTATGAACAAATATCTGCATATGGATCTCGGAAAAGCTATGTCACTGTCCGGTATGTGTGTGGCTCTGTCCGCAGCACTTGTGTACGACAAGAAAACTGTAGTTTTAAGTGTCCTCGGTACTTATTTTAACGGAATCGTACTGGATCACTTTATCTTCAATCAGGATATGAAACGGCGCGTCTGCATCATCACCCAGAAAGAAGAAGAGCTGCGCCACTTCATTTTATATGAACTACACAGCGGGGCTACTATCTATGAGGCCATCGGTGCTTACACAATGGAAAAGCATAACGAAATTATCACGATTGTGGATAAAACAGAATACCAGAAACTGATGAAATACATCAATCAGGTGGATCCGAAGGCATTTATCACAATCTACAAAGTTTCCAATATGCGGTATCAGCCAAAAATTTAGTACACATTCTATATGACAAAAAATTGCTCAGACCTTACACGGTCTGAGCAATTTTTCTGTCATATGAGTTCTCACTCTTTCTTTTCCTACCAGTCGGTATACAGATCAATATTACCTTTTCCACTTCCACTATCATAGACTTTTCCTGCTCCAAGAGATGTCTCGACCACGGTTCCTTTTGGATAGTCATCACTGGCAAGTACAATATAACCATCTTTGTCACGGATTGTTCCGTCACTCGCAATATGACGTCCCGGAATGTTAAGTCCTGCTCCCGGAAGTACCTTCTGTGAATAATAGGTTTCAGTATGTCCGTTAAACCAGATTCTCCCTTTGGATGGGGTCAGACCACCGGAAGGAATATTATACTTTCCATTACTGGAACTGCTCCCGGAGTTATTATTACTTCCGGAATTAGAAGGTTTGGAAGAGCTGTTATTATTGGAACTGCTTCCGGAAGTATTATTTCCAGTGGAAGCTGATGCCTGCTTTGCCGCTTCTTCCTGTGCTTTTTTCTGCGCTTCTTCCTCCTGCTTTGCCTGTGCCTCACGCGCTGCCTGAAGCTGCGCATTCACAGTCGCAAGATCTGTGGAAGTTGCTGCTGCTTTCGCCTGAAGATTCTGCTGCTCAGTATTTAACTGACTCTGTAAATCTGTCAGTTCCTGCTGCTGGCTCTTAAGATCCTCTTCCTGCGTCTCGATACCTTGACGTATCTCCATCATGTTCTCCAACATTTCCTTATCATAATCGGTAATGTTCTGAATGAACTCGGCTTTGTTGAGGAAGTCTCCCATACTGTCTGCAGTAAACAGCATAGTGATCATTGTCTCTGAACCATTTTCATACATGTACTTAATACGAGTCTTCATCGTTTCATACTGCTTTTCCTCGTTATTACGAGAAATCTGAAGTGATGCCTCCAGGCGGTATACTTCATTGTTCGACTCTTCAATTTCCGCTTCTGTCTCAGCAATCTTATTGCTGAGCGTAACCAAATCCTGATTAATCCCTTCCAGTTGACTTTGAAGATTACTGGTCTTATCTTCGAGGCTTTTGACCTCCGCTGCATGCACCGGCATTGCTGACAGTGCGACACCGAACGCACAGACAAAGGCTGCCCCGCGTCTTGCGATCCGTTTCTTATGCATGTTCATAAATGTAATCCTTTCTTGTTTGTTTTGGGGTTAACACTAAGACATTATATACTATTTTTTCAAAAAGAACAACCTTTCTTTGCACAGCACGTTTTTTCAGGGCTCTCTGACTACACAAAAAGCTGCCTTGTTTCGAGTCTTTTCGACTGTTTCCCGGCAGCTTTTTTTATATTTTTACTGTTCTGTGACTACTTTTCCAGCAGCTTTTTCTTTCTTTTTATCATACATTGCAAACATTCCTGCAAGTAATGTTCCTGAGATAGAATGCCATGTACAGGAGACTGCACAGATGATTGCTGACTCCGGTGTGGACGCGAACTGTGCTGTCGTTGTAGCAAGATTTGTGGCGAGTCCTGCGTTCTGCATTCCGACTTCGATCGCTATCGTTCTCTTTTTGGATGTGTTCATTCCGACCAGTTTTCCTGCACCGTATCCGAACAGATATCCAAGTCCATTGTGAAGCAGTACTGCAACAAAGATTACAACGCCGGACTGGAAGAATTTTGATCCCTGTGAAGATACAACACCACCAACAACACATGCAAGTCCAAGAACTGCAACCCCTGGCATCATCTGCTGGATCTCATGGAACATTTTCTTCTTACCATACAGATAATTCAGTAAAAATCCAAATCCTACAGGAAGGATTACTGTCTCAATGATAGATACGAACATTGGAAGTCCTTTAATCGTAATCTGAGTTCCTCTTGCGAGAAATGATACCATAAGCGGTGTCATAACCGGGGAAACCAGTGTAGATACTGTTGTCATTCCTACAGAAAATGCTACATCTCCACCACACAGATAAGACATGATATTGGAAGATACGCCTCCTGGACAGCAGCCTACTAAAATCAGTCCAAGTGCGATTCCGTCAGGAAGATGTAATAACTTCGTTAGTGCAAATGCCAGAAATGGCATAATCAGATACTGTGCGATCGCACCTACACAGATATCAAATGGACGCTGTGCCAGTATCTTAAAATCTTCTGTTGTCAGTGTCAGACCCATGCTGAACATGATGACACCAATGATAATAGACTGACTGGTGAATTTATTGGCTACCATATCTGTAAACAGGGCGTAATTGACCCACCCCATCATAGATGGTACGAAAAATGTAACAATCGCAATTGCGATTACTACAACCGACGTGTAATCTGATAAAAATTTGCTTGCTTTTTGTAATGCTTTCATTTTCAAGTCCTCCTTAAGCTATTACATGTCCACCAAAACCACTCTCATTCTATGCATATTTGCATAGCATACAATGCAAAAAGTCCCTTCCCAGACCATAGTCTGAAAAGGGACGAATAAAATTCCGCGTTACCACCCTGATTCCGTAAAATACAATATTTTACGACACTCTGTCACGTACTAACATACGCTTTCCCTGTAACGGAGGATACCGGCGAGGTCTACTGATATAACTTTCAACCCGCTTCTCAGAGAGGATATCCTTATCTTGCTACTGCCTGCTTCCACCACACACAGGCTCTCTGTGAAATAACAATTGATACGGCATTGTTCTCATCGACGAATTTCGGTGAACTAATATTTATTTACAAATTGATATTATATACTTATGAGCAGAAATTTCAAGAAGCAATTTTAACCTTTTCCTTGATGTTTTTTAACCTTTTCACATATTTGTTATACTATTTCTCACTGGCTTTCATTTTCAAAAGTGCTGCATTTACCACATGCTCCACCAAAATTGAAGTCGTGACTCCGCCAACTCCTCCTGGAACCGGTGTAATTGCATCTACAATCGGTTCTGCCTCATCAAATGCTACGTCTCCGCACAGATTGCCTTCTTCGTTCACATTAATTCCCACGTCAATAACAACTTGTCCTGTTCTTAAATGTTCTTTCTTTATAAATCCTGCACTTCCTGCTGCCGCAACTACGATATCTGCAGCCTGTACTTCCTGCTTTATATTCTTAGTCTTTGTATGACAGACTGTAATTGTTGCATTTTTCTTCAGAAGCATCATAGCTACCGGCTTTCCGACTACAAGGCTTCGTCCTACGATCACTGCTTTTTTTCCGGTACAGTCAATTCCATAATGATCCAGTATCCTGATACATGCACTTGCGGTACAAGGCGCATAGCCCATCTCTTTTCCGGCAAATATACCTGCCATGGAAAGATTGGTAATTCCATCTACGTCCTTTTCTACAGCCAGTGTATTTAAGATTTTCTCTTCATCTAGATGAGATGGCAGTGGGCGGAAAATCAGAACTCCGTGAATGTCTTCCGCCTTGTTTAGTTTCTGGATTGTATCAATCACCACATCTTCCGTCACATCTTCCGGAAGCAGAAACTTTTCATATGCCACAGACAATTTTTCACAACGCTTTACAGCATTGCGCTCGTATGCAATATCATCCTGTTTTTCACCAATTCGGATAATTCCAAGTTTCGGCATCACTTGATGCTCTTTTAATTTTTTTACTTTTTCTTCTATCTCCTCATTCAATGAAGCAGTTGCTTCTTTACCCAACAGTATCTGTGCCATTTTACGATTCTCCTTTTTCATTACCCTGACTTATCGGATCTCATTGCATACATTTTCAAATATTTCATCTGCCTTCTTCTCATAAGTTTTTCTGAGACTATCTGTCTCATCATTCAACCGTTGAGCTAATACACGATCTTTCATAGATTTTGTGTTAATATAAATGTTCAGTGACGCGCCCTGCAGTGCAGATTTCAAAAGTGTTGCTCCGACTCCTGCATCACTAAGTGCAATCCGGCTTCCTTTTTCAGCGAACTCTTCCATCAAGTCTAGTCCTCTTGCACAGGTTTTCATAATTTCTAGCGGTACTTCACATGCATCTTTTAACACAACCGCCATAACTTCTTCCTTTTTTGCAAGTTCTTCCGGCGTACTCTTTGGCAGACTGTACGCTTTACTTAATGGTTCGAAAACCTCGGCATCTTTTGCCACAAGTTCAAGAAGCCGCTTTGTTATCTCATCTGCTTCTTTTTTACAGTAGATAATATCTTCTTCTACATCTGCATAACGCTTCTTACCGACAGTAAGACTTCCCACCATATTTCCAAGTGCTACTCCGATTGCTCCTACTAAAGCAGACGCTCCGCCTCCTCCCGGAATCGGGGCACTGCTCGCAAGGACATCTATAAATTCTCTGCATGAGTGTTCTGTAAAATCTATCTGTTTATCTAATGAACTCATAGTACGTACCTCATTCTCTAAATACTTTAAATCGTAAAGATTGTTATTATAATAACATTTTCTAAGTGACACATCAATTTCCATATTATCTAAATCTATGTGCCAATTTTATCTACATTTTGTAAAAACTATGACATTTCATAATAATGTGCGTAAATACCCCCACGTGCGATCAACTCATCGTGTGTTCCACGTTCTGCTATTCCATTGTCGGCAACGACCAGAATCTCATCTGCATTACGAATCGTGGACAAACGATGTGCAATTGTAATGGTCGTACGATTCTTTGCCAACTCTTCAAGACTCTGCTGGATCCAACGTTCACTTTCATTATCCAATGCACTGGTTGCCTCATCCAGAATCAGGATTGGCGGATTCTTAAGGAAAACTCTGGCAATAGAAATTCTCTGCTTCTGTCCACCGGAAAGCCGGGTTCCTCTTTCTCCGACAAATGTTTCATATCCATCCGGAAGTTCCATAATAAAGTCATGGATATTGGCTTTCTTTGCCGCATCTTCAATCTCTTCCATCGTAGCGTCAGGCTTACCATATGCAATATTTTCACGGATACTTCCACAGAAAAGATAAACATCCTGCTGCACAAGACCAATCTGATTACGCAGACTCTCAAGGGTCAGCTTTCTCACATCTTTTCCGTCAACCGTAATCTTTCCACCTGTTACATCGTAAAATCTTGGAAGCAGTGAACAAATTGTTGTCTTGCCACTTCCAGAAGGACCAACCAACGCAATTGATTTTCCAGCCGGAATATGGAACGATACATTTTCCAGAACCGGCGTGTCATCATCACTATAATGAAAGAAAACATTTTCATAATTCACATCTCCCTTCACGTCATCAAGCAGCTCTGCATCCGGTGCATTCGTAATCTCAGGCTCTGTCTCGACCACGTCCAGAAATCTCCGAAATCCGGACAGACCTTTCTGCATCATCTCAGTCAGCTCCACAAGAATCTGAATCGGACTGATAAAGATTCCGATATAAAGCGCATACATAGCAAGATCAGCTACTTCCATCTGACCATGGGCTATGAGCCAGCCTCCAAATACAAGCGTAATCAGATACATCATGCCCTGAAAGAACAGATTTCCACTCATAAAGCTTCCCATACACTGATAGTTCGCTTTCTTAGATAAAAGAAATCCATGATTGCTCTCCATGAACTTCTCCCGCTCAATCTCTTCATTTGCAAAAGACTGTACGACACGGATTCCGGCAAGCGTATCCTGCAAACTGGAATTCACGTTCCCGATTTTCTGTCTGTTATCCATAAATGTTGTCTGCATCTTCCGGTTCTGGCTGCCTGAAAAGAAAATCATAAATACAACCATTACAAGAAGCGGGATCGCAAGCTTCCAGTTGATCAGGAATAAAAATACAAAAGAACCGATAATTTTAATCAGCGAGATAAATAAATTCTCCGGTCCGTGATGCGCAAACTCCGCAATATCAAACAGATCCGATACCAGTTTACTCATCATCTGTCCGGAATTGTTCTGATCATAATAAGAAAACGACAATTTTTCATAATGATCAAATAATTGTTGACGCATATCGCGCTCCATGTGCGCTCCCATCATATGCCCCTGATAGCTGACATAATATTTACAACATGCCTGAAGAACATAAATCAAGAACAACACAATCCCAATCGGTACAAGATTACGCATAATTGAAGACGCATTTTCCACAAACAACGTCCTCGTAAGTGTCCGTAAAATCTGAGGAAAAGCCAGATCCACCAGGCTGATTATCGCTGCACAGACAAGATCTAAGAAAAAAACAGCTTTGTACGGCGCATAATATTGAATAAATCTCTTTAACGTATGCATTTAAAAACCTCTTTCTACCCAAAATCTCTAGTAATATTATATATACAATTTTGAAAATATATAATTGGGGACGGGGTTTTTTTAAAAAAACCCCGTCCCCAATTGAACTTTAACCTGTCCCTTTTTGTAATCGTCAAAACAATTCCAATTATTTCAAAAAGTCTGGATCTTCAAAATAGTTTATCTTCATAGAATTTTTTACATCTCGAAGTGTTTCTGCAGCTTTTGCCTCTGCAACCTTGCTTCCTTCTTTGAGAATGTCGTATACATCCGGAAGTCTCTTCTCCCATGATTTTCTTCTCTCGCGGATTGGTGCAAGTTCTGCCTGCATTACATTGTTCAGGAATTTTTTTACTTTTACATCTCCAAGTCCACCGCGTTTGTAATGTTCTTTCAGTTCCTCCAGGTTTGCATAATCTGGAAGAAATTCGTCTACATAATCCTGCTTGCAGAATGCATCAAGATAAATGAATACCGGGTTGCCTTCTACCTGCCCTGGATCTTCGACTCTTAAGTGATTCGGATCTGTGAACATGGACATAACTTTTTTCTTAATGTCTTCTGCTTCATCTGACAGGTAAATACAATTTCCAAGTGATTTACTCATCTTTGCCTTACCGTCGATTCCTGGCAGTCTCAGGCATGCTTTGTTAGATGGAAGAATAATATCTGGCTCTGTCAGTGTCTCACCATACACACTGTTGAATTTGTGTACGATTTCTTTACACTGCTCCAGCATCGGCAGCTGATCCTCTCCTACCGGTACAGTTGTTGCACGAAACGCCGTGATATCTGCCGCCTGACTTATCGGATAGCAGAAAAATCCGACCGGAATGCTTGCCTCAAAATTTCTCTGCTGAATCTCGGCTTTTACTGTAGGGTTCCTCTGTACCCTGGACACTGTAACCAGATTCATATAATAAAATGTAAGCTCTGTCAGTTCCGGAACCATAGACTGAATAAAAATATTAGATTTTGCCGGGTCGATTCCGCAAGCAAGATAATCCAGTGCCACATTCATAATATTCTGTCTTACTTTCTCTGGATGCTCCGCATTGTCTGTCAATGCCTGAGCATCTGCAATCATAATATAGATTTCATCATAATCACCGGAATTCTGCAATTTCACACGCTCCTGCAGTGATCCTACATAATGTCCCACATGAAGACGTCCTGTTGGTCTGTCACCGGTTAAGATAATTTTCTTCATTTTTTGTTCTCCTTAGCATATATTTTACATAATCTGTATCCATATACAATTACATGTCTTTACAATCTGCCTGCTTTCCTTATATTATCTATGCTTAAAGCGTAGATTCAAAGCAAGCAATATCTAAGCAAGCAATATCTACGCAGGCAATATCTTTGTTCATTATAAGCTTTTCTTAAGAAAGCGTCAATACACGAACACAGTAATTCGTTAAACTGTAGGTTTAGGTTTATCCTGTAAATCTATATTATAAATCTATTCTTTTATTATTATGCTACACCTTGTTGTCCTTTCTTACATGCTACTTCGAATTCTCTTAATTTTCTTTTTGCTTCTTCACTCAGATTTCCCGGCACATCAATCTGGACCGTCACATATTGATCTCCATGCTGATTCTTATCTTTCATAGAAACAATTCCTTTGCCTCTCAAACGAATCTTTGTTCCGGACTGAGTTCCCGGATTAATCTTACACAATACATTTCCGTGAAGTGTCTCAACCTTCGCCTCACCGCCAAGTACTGCTGTTGTGAATGGAACTCTGACTGTTGTGTAAACATCCATGCCCTTCCGTTCATATCCTGGTTTTGATGCGACTTTCACTTTCAGAAGAAGATCTCCTGCTTTTCCGCCATTGATTCCCGGATTTCCTTTTCCGCGAAGCCGAATACTCTTACCCGTATCAATGCCGGCCGGGATCTTTACCTTCAATGCTTTGCCTACTGCTTTTCCATTATTTTCCGTCAAATGTATGACTTTCTCACAACCAAAGGCAGCTTCGTCAAATCCTACTGTAATTTCTGCTGTAACATCTGCTCCGTCCTGGCTGTAATTTCCATACGATCCACTTTCGCCAAAGCCACTTCCACTAAAGCCGCTTCCTCCAAAGCCACTTCCACTAAAACCAGTGCCGCCAAAGCCACTTCCACTAAAGCCACTCCTTGATCCTTTCGAAGAACTTCTTGTAGCGCCGCCAAAGCCACCAAAGCTTCCTCCAAAAATGTTCTTCAGGAAATCGTCCATATCGCCATTTCCTTCAAAATGATATTCATGGAATGTACCGTCCGGTCCTGCATACTGGTAAGTACCGCCTCCATTTCTGCTATAAGCGCCACCATAAGCACCACCTGCTGCACCGCTTCCATCGAATGCAGCATGACCAAACTGATCATACATTTTTTTCTTTTCCGGGTCACTTAATATATTGTAGGCTTCTGTTGCTTCCTTGAAGCGCTCTGCCGCCTGTGCATTTCCCTGGTTTGTATCCGGGTGGTATTTTTTTGCCAGTTTCCGATATGCCTTTTTTATTGTGTTCTTGTCTGCATCCCGGCTAACTCCTAGGACTTCATAATAATCTCTTTTTGCTGACATAATCTGTTCCTCCCTTAGTTTACTGTTTTTCATATTCAAGAATGTCTGCAGATTGTATTCTGATACCCTCTGATATCTTAAATTACCCCACAGGAATTTACCTGTGGGGTAATCATATCTGCATTCAAGTCGAACGTAATTTCTCGATTACTTTAGAACCTTTTGTTCTACTTGTAATATAACACTCATTTTTTATAATGTCAACATAAGATTGCATTTTTTCAAAATTCAAGAATGCATCGGAATTATTCATATTTACGACCAATAGGCTCGCCCATTTTTACCAATGTCTCTGCCTGTGCTTTTGTATTGTGGATAATATCCTTGTCCGGTTCTGCCATGCCAGGCTCTGTCATCACCACAATCGTAGAACCACCGAATTCGAACATTCCTTTTTCGTCACCACGTTTTACCTGAGCAGAATCTTCTTCATGATTATTGATTTTTCCAACCATCAAAGCTCCTACTTCCATAAGAAGGATTGTTCCAAGCTCCTTTGTCTTTAGAAGACAGTACTCTCTCGAATTCATTTTGTAAATTGGATAATAATCATTTGCCACTGGGTTCACGGTATGAAGTACGCCGCGAATCTTCCTTTGCCTTGACTTTCGTCCATCTGCCACATAGCAGTACCGGTGATAATCATCCACTGTCAGACGGATCACATAAATCCAGCCGCCCATATAACGTTCTGCCAAACGCTCATCTTTTAAAAGCTGCGCTGCCGTGTACTGTGTGTGTTTGATCCAGAATCTCCCTTTCTGCGTGATTGGATATGCAGTGACTTTTCCGTCGCTTGGGCTGATCAAAACATTTTTCTGATCATTGATCGGTCTTTGCTCTGCCTTGATCTTCCTTGTAAAAAATGCATTATAGGAATCAAATTCCTGTCTTTCATAAATGCCAAGATCAATGTGATTCTTTTTTACAAAGGAAGGGACTATCCTCCTGGAAAGTCTTGTACTTAAAAACTTTCCACAAATATCAGAAACTGCCGGAGACAAAAATGGGCGGAGCAGCATTCTGGTCAGCGCATGACCATAAATAACTTCTAACAGGTGATCCTGTCCGGTCGTTCCGTCTATTTTCGTTCCATCACGAGTGATATATGTCACAGTCATGTCTTTTTCCTCACTTAATGTTCAATCTCTTTCACGATTCCATCTGGCTTTGCAGGAATTCTCTACCAGATATGCAGTCCATGCAGCACTGCCAGTGCGACAATGATAACCATGACAGTCTGTCCCAGCTTCTTCGGCTTGCGGAGTCTGAAATTTGTGATAAATAAAAGTCCGATGATCAGTACAAGCGCATGCAAGGCAATGATAAAATCTTTGCCAAGTATCGGACGGAACACATATAAAATAGGAAGTGCAACTGCCATAGAAGTAATCGGAAGTCCTTGATAACATTCCCTGTTTTCCGTGGTCTCTTCCTGACGGATTTCTTCAGACACATTATACCATGCCAGACGGATCAGTCCTGCCAGCACATAGAACATCAGAATCGCAACTCCGATACCATGGTTCATTCCCATACGGTATGCGATCAATGTCGGACCTACACCAAAACAGATAATATCTGCCAACGAATCAATCTGATTTCCAAACTTTTTCTCCACTTCAGTACGATTTTTTTTCGTCCGTGCGATCTTTCCATCAAACATATCGCAAAATCCGGACAGTGCCAGACAGACAATCGCCATCCTCGGATAACCATTCATAGAAAACAGCATTCCTCCCATCGAAATCAATACACTTACATAAGTCAGCACTACTGTATAATCATATACACCTAACATCATTCATTTCCCTCAACTTTCTTATCCCTTTTCAACATTTCTTCCTATTGTAAAATTTGCAAAAATTGTAAGCAGTGCACTTAAGATCAGCTCGGTGTAATATCCAAGGCCACGGCTTAAGAGCATTCCCGGAAGCAATAACTTACTACCGAATATTGGTAAAAATATTCTTAAAAATAACTGTTCGCTGATTCCCATTCCTCCTGGCAGCGGCAACATATCCACAGCCACAGAGATGGTTCCCTGCAATACAATTATGACAAATGCAGAACTTCCGGAGAGTCCAAATGCTTTGTATACAAACCAGGTTGCCGCGAACAATGCAAATCTCTGGAATACTGTAATTGCAAACACTTCCACAAGCACCCATACATGCTCCCGCAGATACACCGCCGTCGCACGGTACTGATCCATAGAAGCATTCAACTTTTCAAGTCTTGAACTCTTTTTCTTCATCAAATGCATTTTTTCCAAAAGGTCAAGTCCTTTTACAAGAATTGTTCTTGCAAGCATCGGATGAAATACAAGTACCAGCATTCCTGACACACAGAATACATTAAGTGCCGTTCCCAGATAAAAAACATAACGAACCTGGTAAAGGTGTGCCTTAATAAAGCTCTGACCCAAAATCGTCAGTGTAACTCCGATTACCACGAGTACCAGCTTATATGTAATAGTCACAATCATAAGAACAAGCGTAGACACCGGAATCGGAATCTTCTCTTTTTTCATATAATATATCTGAGCCGGCTGTCCGCCTGTCGCTGACGGAGTGATACAGCTAAAGAAAAAACCGACCGAGGAGAATAAAAAGCAAGTCCATTTTTTCAGCTTGATTCCAAGTGTACGCATCATATAAAAAATGATGATGGATTCTCCCCAGATAAATACTACGACACAAATCACTCCCGGAATCAGCCAGAGTGGATTCACTGTCTTCAAAATGTGAACAATCTCTCCTAAATCCTCCCCGTGAAAGACGCCATACAGTGTTCCGGTAAATACAAGGATCAGGAATACTATATTACATATCATTTTTTTCTTATCTGCCATTCTTCCTTCCCCCTGTCAGCTGTTTTCCTTTTTCCTAAAAAAATCTTCCATACATGTTCCAACTGATTTATGATATGTTGCAGCCAATCTGACATATTTTCAATGATTCTCTGATAAATCCGATATCCATTCGTACGTCTGCTGATCTGCCATGTTACTTCTGCTACCACAATTCCACTAAACACATCAACCAGCACATGCTGTCTGAGTGCAAGGGTAGAAATAAACACCAGCATTGCGATAGTTTTCGACAAATTTCGATACCATTTTGGAACATTTTCACATTTTCTAAGCCCTATACAGCAAAACCAGCTCGCCATACAGTGAATGGACGGAAACAAATTAACCGGCTTGTCAATCTGGTACAGGAAACGAACTGCACCAGTGAAGATGTCACTGCCTGTAAGTTCCGGTCTTGTATTTGTAGTTGGGAAAAATACAAAACAGACAAAACAGATCAGCCGCGCATAAAAGTCAGCAGTAAAAAATTGATACCTGTGTTTCTCTTTCTGCGCCGCAATGAGTAGATAATTCACAACCCAGAATATATAACATCCAAAATAAATTATGATGAATTGCGGCATAAATGGTACAAGTCTGTAGACAGAACTTGACAGATTGTGTGCTGCAATTCCTGTTTTGATTAAGGGTGCACTCCAGTATACCACAGAATTCAGCAAAAATGTAAAGATCGGTGGCAATAAAATTCTTAAGATTTCTTTTTTCTTTTTTTTACACATTTTCTCACTGCTTAATTTGTTCATAATACCTATTTTATACGCTGAAAAAAAAATAACAATATACTTTAGAATATCTTAATAAAATTTATGAGTTTCCTTAAGAAACTGTGGAATTTCGGCACTCTGTAAAGATTCTCAGACCTTTTTATCATATACGCACACGCTAAAAAGCCGACTAAATAATTGATTTTCTCATTTAGTCAGCTTTTAACTCTCTCAATAATTCAAAAATGCCTCGGTGTAAAATCCCAGTCTGCCTAGCAAACAGGTTTCTTATAGGAAGTCCTTGCAGGATACAAGAAGGTCAATCTTCTTCCACTGTGTCTCTTCATCAATACAGTTTCCTTCTTCCACGGAAGCAAATCCACACTGCGGGGAAAGTGCGATCTGCTCTCCTGCTACCGCTTTTGCTTCCTCATAACGTTTCTTAATTTCATCGTGATCTTCCAGAACCGGATTCTTTGTGGAGATCAGACCTGCCACAAAGAGAGCGTCCTTATCTTTTAACACTTTCCAAGGTTCAAAAGAACCAGAGCGCGCATCGTCGTACTCTACAAAGAATGCATCATACGGAATGTCTGCAATGACTGGTGCCACTGCATCATAAAATCCTGAAAATAACGGATTCCCTTTGAAATTTCCTTTGCAGAAATGTGTTGCAACAACCATATCAACCGGCTTCTTTTCCAGCGCTTTTGTGGACACATTCCAGAACCAGTTCAATACCTCTTTCTGCGTATAACCAAGTGCTTCTACTTTCTGTAAAAACTTCTCATCGATCAGGTAAGTCCATGAAGTATCGTCAATCTGCAGATAACGGCATCCATGATCATAAAAATCCAAAATTGCATCCTGATAAGCCTTTGCAATATCATCAATCAAAGCTTTTAAATCTCTTCCATAATACGGAGTTTCTTTGTTGCCAAGCTGAAGGAAATGATCGACCAAAATCATATTCGGACCGGAGATACATTTCTTCGCAGTCACACCTTCATACTGGGATGCCAGCTCGTGAAGATAATCCCACGCTTCTACCTCTGGGTGAACCTTATTCTTATCATAGGAAATCTTTCCTGTAACTGTTCCAAGTTCAATCTCATTGCTTGTACCGTTGATTTCCTTTGTAAAATGAATTGTATCAAATCCATCAAATTCTTTTAGCCAATCCAGATGCCACCAGCGACGGCGGAACTCTCCGTCTGTCACAAATAGAAGCCCATGCTCCACTTCTTTTTTTACCAGCTTTGTAATTTCCTCATCCTCGACCTTTTTCAAATCTTCTCTTGTGATTGCACCACTCTTAAACTCTGCTCTCGCTTTTTTAATTGCCTCCGGGCGTAGGAAAGAACCTACAATATCATACTTTATCTGAACCATATCAATATCTCCTTTTCCCATTTTTTGTTATCCTCTTCATGCATTACACTATACAAGAGAAAAGAAGATTTGAAAAATACATAAAAAGCACAGTTTGTTATAACTTTAAGTTATGGCAAGGTGCATTTCTTAAGAAATCATTTTTCCATCGTGTCTGTTGGTCAGTATCGTCTAAAACTTCCTGATCTTGTGAAACATAATTGTCTCGAACAATATCTGCACTTTCTTCATATAAATGTTCCAGCGCCTCGAACTTTTCTTCAAACTGCCCGGAAAATTTGTTCCAGATCTGTGCATGATATTTCTGAAACCCGAAAAGATCTGTCAGGTAACTAAACCGCTCCAAATCCTCAAATGTCATTTTTCTATTTTCAAGTAAAATATCTCTGTCCTTCTCTCCACAAAAATACAAAAATGCATATTTTTCAATATCTGCCTGATTCATATTCCGCCTCCTTATTTTGTTCCGTTTTGCCTCACTTTTACAACCGATTTTATCTTGATTCAACTGCAAAATCAATAGAAAAGATGCAAAAAACGAGACAGAATTTGAGACTAATAAACGATACATTAC
>ENA-OWPB01001537-OWPB01001537.1-human-gut-metagenome-genome-assembly--contig:-NODE-1537-length-20054-cov-3.633032_pt1 | contig 20054 bp, 21 predicted proteins | sample MGYA00248260_ERZ651838 | MGnify/ENA primary metagenome ERZ651838 (study PRJEB26924, sample SAMEA4378304) | human gut metagenome | biome: human gut; feature: human-associated habitat; material: faeces...
AGTTTCGAAAAATTCTCGTTATGTAAAACGTATAAGCAAGAGTAAATCAAATAAAAAGCATACTTCGTTCTTATCTAATATACAAAAAAAAGCAAATAAAGTACTGGGAAAGGTAAAGAAAATTGGTTGTGGTGCAGCAAAACATATTACTAAGCAAGTAAAATCAATTGATAAGGCGACAGCAATAGCAATTGTAGCAACGGTAGCAGTTGGAATTGTAACTGGAGGAGTTGGGGTAGCGGCAGCAGGAGCACTTGGATTGACATCAGGTTCACTTGGAGCAATGATTGCGGCAGGAGCTGTGAACGGGGCAATAGGTGGAACAATATATATGGTGTGACACATGCAACTGTTTCTGGAAAAAAGCCAAATCAGGTTATAAAAGAGACTGTAAAAGAGACCAGAACTGGAATGATATCTGGAGCTGTTGTAGGTGGCTTAGGGTATGCGGTTAGTGGAGAACTGAGTTCTGCTAATAGAGGATTGAAGCAAGGGCATATTACTGAGATGGCTGATAACAGTTCTATACCAACGAAACCAGAACAAGTTCATCATTACGCTACGAATAAAAATAAAGTTTATACACCTCAGTTTGAAGAAATTACTCAAAAATATGGGTTGGATTTGGATGAAGAGTGGAATAAAGATTTACTGCCACATCAAGGTCGACATCCAAATGCTTATCATGAATATGTTCTTGAAAGTATGAAGCAATTTGATTATATTGCCCAGGGAAATAAAAAGACTTTTATTAAGTTGTATGAGAATCTGAAGGAAAATGTGAAAGCTAATCCTGACATGCTATATAAAGAATATTGGAAATAAGAAATAAGATGTGACCTCCTAATTGTAAATTTAGATACAAGCTTGTACAATATTAATGAAAACGAGGAATATCTAATACGATAGGAGGTCACATATAAATAGTTGGTGTTTCATTTGAAAGATAGACATAAAATCGCAAAAGAAATTTACGCTAGAGAAGCATTTTAGATATGCAATTATTAGAAAAGAATATAAAATAAAAAATAAAGGAGAAGAGGATGAAGTATTACAAATTGTCTATGGATACGGAAAGAGATAATGATATAATATGTCATTGCCAAAATGACTGTGGAATTCAGCAAAATGAATTGATTGTTGGAAAAGTTTATAAAAAATGGAGTGATAAATTCGAATTTTTTTATGTGAAGGAGGAAGGTGATATTTGGACAGATTATTTGGCTAATGATAAAGGATGGTTTTTAGTATCTAATAAATTAAAAACAATATTAGATACTGTTGAGACGGATATACAGTTTTTGCAGGTTAATATTAAAGAAAAAAATTCAGAAAAAGATTCGAAAAAATATTATATTGCAAATGTTATTAAAATAGTAGATGCGTTGTGTCTAAAAAAATCGAAGTATTTTAAGACGGAAATTGAAGATATTGGAACTATATATACAGTGAGTAAATATGGAATATATGCTGATAGAACAGAGCATGCAGATGTTTTTAAATTATCAAATGGACAGGAAATACCAATTTTTGTTTCTGAAAAATTTAAGAAATTGATTGAACAAGAAAAGATAACAGGTATTTCTTTGACGGAAATTTGTGCTATATAGAGTGAAAAAATAGATAGTAAGGTTAGTGAAAATATATATTGATAAATAAAAAAATTAAGTTAATAATGAAAAAGAAGTACAAATATTTAATCCTTATAATAGGTTTAGTTCTTGTGACTGTTGTTGGTTATTGGGGAGTTGGAGAATATCAATTTCAAAAAGAAAAAAAATTAATTCTTGAAATTCAAAGGGTAGCTGATTTGAGTGTGAAAAAACAAGAAAAAAACCAGGATGTAAAATGTAAGGGAGCGTATGCAGAAGTTGAAAAATCGGTAAAGAAGTACACAATTGATTATACAAAAAAAAGGAATAGAATCGATAAGATTATAAATAATACAGATTTTTCCCAATTTGTTAGTGTAGAAAATATAGAAAGTGATGCACCGCAATTTGCGAATCTTCAAAAAGAAATAACTGATACACAAGAGAATCTTGATAAAGCATATAATGATTGGCAGAAATTTACGACAGAAAAGAATATGTTGACTTATTATAAGGTGGATTCGGATGATCTTTATTATGAAGAACTATATTTGGATATATTAAAAGAAGAATATGGATTAGCTGTTTCTTATGAGAGGAAAGATTATAAAGATACAATAGAATTTTATGATAGTGTTATGAAGATTCAAAAAGAAGCGTTAGAATTATTAAAGAATACTTGCGGAACATGGGAAATTAAGGAAGGAAACATATATTTTCAAAACAAAGCAGATGAGATGGAATATCAAAAATTAATAGAAAAACTGCAAAAATTAGCTTGATGAAAGTGAAGGATATATTCACTGAAGTGGTCAGACCCTGTTAAGAAAAAAGTACATAATAGCTATATGTAAATCAGGAGAGAAGGTGAAAATAATTAATATTGCTTAACGATAAATGTTTAGGCGTTTATATTTGAAACAATAAAAGAAAGGAGATGGAATATGGGAAAAAAATATATTTACATTGTATTGTTTATTTCTACAGGAATTTACGCAATTGCAGATTATTATTGTATTTGCAATTTTACATTTACCCTTCTATTTACGATATTTTTAATTTTTAATTTAGTAAATAGTGTAATATGTTTTGCAAAAAATGGCTGTGAATTTTCTATAATTGCATCTATTATTTATGTTTTTATGATAGTGCATAATCTTTTCGTTCTCGCTTTTAACTATTCCATTAGTTCAGGAGGATTTCATAGCATTTGAGGAGACCAGCTATGAAGAAAATTATACTTGGAATATTAACGCTGAGTTTGGCAATCATATTATTTGCAAATACAGCACAAAGATGTCAAAGCCGAAATCGAACGTCGTGCAAACGACTCAAATCAATAATCAATCATATGTGAATTGTCAAGGTACTCCGGCCGCAAAAATGCAGCCGGGGATTTTTATATCCATGTCTAAAATTTAAGTGCTTACAATATTTACGATACAGGGCAGCTTTTTTTCATATTTTTCGGGATATTTTTTATCTATATGCGTCTAATCTATGTAAGAAAAAATAAATCGGCCGATATAAAGGTGGTGTTAAAGTGACAAAAGAGCAATTGGGAGTACTGATTCTCGACTGCGAGAGGCAGTTATATTCTACAGCCAAGACAATCTTATACAGTGATCAGGACTGTGCTGATGCCATTCAAGATACGATTGTAAAGGCATTTTCCAAGATTCAAACATTGAAAAATGACAAATATGCAAAAACATGGCTGATTCGGATCCTGATCAATGAATGTTATACCATTTTGCGAAAATCCAGTAAACTGACTTCGTTGGATATGATGGATGAGCAGACGAAGGCAGAAAAAATAATGATGACAAAGGAAAAGGCTGATTACAGTGAATTGTACCAGGCAATCAATGCATTAAAAGAAGAATTGCGACTTCCGGTAATTTTGTATTATATTGAGGATTTTAATATCCGGGAAATCGCACAGATTCTGGATATTACAGAAGGTGCAGTACAGAAACGACTTGCCAGGGCAAGAGGAAAACTTAGATGCAATCTGCGAGAAAGTGAGGCGGCGATATGAGGTTTGAAGATATGAAAAACAATATTCCGGAGACTCCGGAGTTTATCCATGTAATGATACAAAATGAAGTAGACAGACAGCTTCAGGGAACTACAATTATACAGATTCCGAAGAAAAAGAAGAAATGGAACGGTGCAAGAGTGGCAGCGGCAGCAATGGTCTGCGTGCTGGCAACTTCCACAGCAGCTTATGCGGGTGTGAAAATGTACCGCATGTATGTGGAAAAACAGGGCGATTACAGTGTGAAGACGGGGATAACATCAGAAAATAAATTAGCAGATCTTCCGGCGCAGATTCACGATATTGATTTCAAGACCGGATATATTCCGGATGGCATGAAATGGGTAGACGAGTCACATCTGGAATATCCGCAAAGCAAACGTATGGGTGGATTTAGTTTTGCGTCCGTACTTTTGGACAATGATGATCTGAATCAGGCACTGGAAAATAAAAATGTTGTCGAGTCCGAGGAGAGAACATTTGGCAAATATGAAGGTGTATATCTGAAATATAATAATTTAAAGACTGAAAAAGGTACATTTGACCAAAGAATCTATCTCTTTTGCCCGGATAAATACCGTGTGATCACAATCTATATCGGAGATGATGTATCGAAAGATGATGCTGTGAAAGTAGCAGAAAATCTTGAGATTACAGAAAATGACAAGATGATGGAAACAGCGAAGATGTATACCTGGAGCGATGAGGTCAACCCGAACGTTGAGACCGGAGATGAAATGGTAACGTCTGTGTCTGAGGATAAATTAAAGGTGTACAAGATTGGCGAAGATTTTACATTATCTGCATCAGGAGAAGATAAAGACGGAAACAATATCGTAAATGATAAAATTTCTGCTCACGTAGATTCGGTTCAGACAGCGGATGATCTGAAGTTGCTTAACGGTGCAGACTTACCGGAAGAATGGAAAAATGTAATCGATTCCAACGGAAAACTTGTAAAGAATAAAGTTTCTTATATCAAATCCGGTGATGGTGTCAATACAGTAGATCAGGTCGTAAAGACAGAAAATGTAAATCAGAAACTTGTTTATGCAACAGTCACATATACAAATAATTCAGATCAGGAAATCAAGCACATGTTGTATATCGGAAATCTGGCATTGATTCATCATGAAAACGGGGAATACCATATTTATAATGCAATGGAACAGTCCGGTAACGGATATGACCGTGTGAGTTGGGACGGCGTGGCGCATACTGCAGAAATGACCTACAGTAGTGTGCGAGAAGATTATGGGAATGGTGGTAATTATATTTCGTCTCTGAAACCGGGCGAGAGCATTCAAGTCAACATGGCATGGATCGTCAATGAAGATAATCTGGCGGATATGTACCTGAATCTGGACGGTGAAGGCGGTGCCTATGATTTTAACGAAGGTATGCTGGAAGCAGGAATTGTGGATATCAGAAAGTAGAAAAAAGCCGACACTTTGCGAAGAATGCAAAGTGTCGGCTTTTTTTTGTTTCTTGAAGATTCATAACTTATATAAGTCAGTATGCATATAATAGAATCAGGCAATGTTGATAAAAAATATCTATGATGCCGGCAAAGCGTGTCTTACTTTAAATTGCTATAGTCAACATCTATAACTGGATATTGATTATAGGTTTGAGTAAAAACCAACATTTCATATAAAACCTATTGACTAGCTAGGAAAAGAGTGATAACATTGCTTTCATGAAATCGAAAGGAGCAAGAGATTAAAAATCGTGAGAGAGGGGTAAGGCAATGAACTGGGAATTTATTATCAAATATTTGCCAATGTATGAACGAGCCGCCTTGCTGACTGTAAAACTTGGATTAGCCGGAGTTATCTGTGCAATTATCGTCGGACTGATCTGTGCGATCATCCAGTATGAAAAAGTACCGGTCGCAAGACAAATTGTAGCGGTCTATATCGAACTCAGTCGAAATACACCACTGCTTGTACAATTATTTTTTATATATTATGGACTTCCAAAGATTGGAATCCAGACAGATCCGCAGACATGTGGAATCGCAGGATTGACATTTCTTGGAGGAAGTTATATGACAGAAGCGTTTCGAAGCGGACTGGAGACAGTCGCAGAGGTTCAGACAGAAAGCGCATTGAGCCTCGGCATGAACCGACTGCAGGTTATGCGGTACGTGGTACTGCCACAGGCATTTTCAATAAGTGTACCGGCCTTTATGGCAAATGTAATCTTTCTTTTGAAAGAAACGAGTGTCTTTAGTGCAGTCAGTCTTATGGACCTTATGTTTACCGCAAAAGACTTGATCGGACTTTATTACAAGACAACAGAAAGCCTGTTTTTACTGGTAGTCTTTTATCTATTGATTTTACTCCCAATTTCGATATTGGGAAGTCTCTTAGAAAGGAGGCTGCGCTATGCCGGATTTGGGGATTAGTGTTTTATTAAAAGGACAGAACTTCATGCGAATGTTGGCAGGACTTGGAGTGGCACTGAAGATTAGCCTGATTTCCGTAGTCATAAGCATTCCACTCGGAATCGTACTGGGAGTTTTGATGACCTGGAAAAATCCAATTACCAAAGCGATTCTTCGCATTTACCTGGAAATTGTACGAATCATGCCACAAATGGTACTGTTATTTCTCGTATTTTTCGGGACAACGCGAGCGTTTGGCTGGGACTTATCAGGAGAAAATGCATCAATTATAGTATTTACATTCTGGGGAGCAGCTGAAATGAGTGACCTGGTAAGAGGGGCGCTTATCAGTATCCCGAAACATCAATATGAAAGCAGCGAGGCATTAGGATTGAGCAAAGTGCAGACTTATTGGTACATTATCATTCCGCAGACACTTCGCAGACTCATTCCGCTATCCATCAATCTGATCACACGAATGATCAAAACTACAAGCCTGATCCTGATGATCGGTGTGGTGGAAGTGCTGAAAGTCTCACAGCAGATCATCGAGGCAAATCGAATGAGCAGTCCAAATGCTGCATTTGGCATTTATCTTGTAGTATTTTTATTATACTTTTTCGCATGCTGGCCAATCAGTATGCTTGCAAAATATCTGGAAAGAAGATGGAGGTGATAGATTGTGGCAGAGACATTACTTACAGTAGAACATCTGATAAAAAAATATGGAGATCAAGTCATCTTAGATGATGTAAGTCTTGACGTAAAGAAAGGCGAAGTCATTGTGGTAGTTGGTCCAAGTGGCTGTGGAAAGAGTACATTACTTCGATGTATCAATGCCCTGGAGCCAATCCAGGGCGGCGTGGTCAAACTGGGAAGTGAGGTCATCGACCCGAAAAGCAAATCTCTGACCCGTCTCAGACAGAAAATAGGAATGGTGTTTCAAAGCTATGATCTGTTTCCACATCTGACTGTATTAGATAATATTTTACTGGCACCTACGAAAGTCCAAAAACGCTTAAAAGATGAAGTGAAAGAAGAAGCCATGAAGCTTCTTAGAAGAGTTGGACTGGAAGAAAAAGCCGGAAGTTATCCAAGAGAGCTTTCCGGAGGACAGAAGCAGCGAGCTGCAATTGTCCGTGCATTGTGCATGCACCCGGAAATCTTACTTTTCGATGAAGTAACAGCAGCACTTGACCCGGAAATGGTCCGTGAAGTACTGGACGTAATCTTAGACCTGGCAGCGCAAGGTAGAACGATGATCATCGTTACTCATGAAATGCAGTTCGCCAGAGCTGTCGCAGACCGGATCATATTTCTGGAAGGCGGAAAAATACAAGAAGATGAAACACCAGATGAGTTTTTCGAACACCCGAAGACAGATCGGGCGAAGAAATTCTTGAATACATTTACATTTGAGTCTGTAAAGAGAGATATTTGAATCAATCTGTAACAGGAAATTTTTAGAAAAAGCAAGACTCATAAGAGTTTTGATATAAGAAATGAGACAAGGAGAGTTTGTATTATGAAAAATGGAAAACTGAAAAAATTAATTACACTGGCAACCGTAGTCGCAAGTACATTTGCACTTGTAGCATGCGGAAGCTCAAGCTCCGATGATTCTAAAGGAAGCGATTACTCAGCAAAAAAAGATTCCGGAACTGTTTATCGTACATTAGATGAAATCAAAAAAGACGGAACAATCAATATCGGAGTATTTTCCGATAAGAATCCATTTGGATATGTTGATGAAAACGGTGAATATCAGGGATATGATGTATATTTCGCAAATAGAATCGGTGAAGATCTCGGCGTAAAAGTCAATTTCGTATCCACAGAAGCTGCAAACCGTATCGAGTATCTGCAGACAGGAAAAGTTGATCTGATCCTTGCAAACTTTACAGTCACAGATGAGCGTGCAGAAGAAGTAGACTTCGCACTTCCGTACATGAACGTAGCACTTGGAGTTGTATCTCCGGACAGCAACGTTATCAAGAGCCTGGACAATTGGAACAGTAAAGACCAGATGATCGTCATCTCCGGAACAACAGCAGAGACTTATCTGACAGAGAATTATCCGGACATTCCACTTCAGAAATATGATTCCTACGCAACAGCAAAGAACGCTCTGGAAAATGGAAATGGTGTAGCATGGGCAAACGACAATACAGAGGTTATCGCATTTGCACTTCAGAACAAAGGTTACACAGTTGGAATCTCTGAACTTGGAAATAAAGACACCATTGCACCAGCAGTATCCAAAGGAAACGATACATTGCTTGATTGGGTAAATGAGGAAATAAAATCACTTGGTGATGAACAGTTCTTCCACAAAGATTACGAAGAGACACTTGTAGACACTTACGGAAAAGACTACGAAGAGGATCTGGTTGTAGAAGGTGGAGCAGTGAAATAGATTCAAGGTAGTCTCACTGGATTAAAAGAGAATAATAAAAGTAAGAAGAAATGAGCTGGCCGAAAGGTCAGCTTGTTTTTATGTATGGGGGAAATAAAAAAGAAACGAGCAACCTTTTCCAGTTATAAGACCTTACTCAGTAACAAAACCCATTTCTTATATTTATACTAATAGAAAAAGAAGAACAAGTCAAGATATAAATTGTAAGGAATAGCAGACTAGCAAAATTGGTTTAAAAATCCGAAATTTAAAAAATGAAAATAAAGTGGAGCTGTGAATTTTATACACCACCTGTTTTGGTAGAATATTGTAAATGATAGGTAAAAGAGAGAAGTTGAGTAAAATACCATATGTTGTAAGATTCAGAATGGAGAATGTTATATGAATTATCTGGTTATTGATTTAGAAATGTGCAAGGTGCCGAGAGATTATCGTAGTAAAAGATACAAATATGCGAATGAAACGATACAAATTGGTGCGGTGCTTCTGGACGAGGAGTTCAAGAGAATTGGAACACTCAGTCAGTTCGTACACCCAGAACATGGTGTGATAGATTATTTTATTGAAAATCTGACAGGTATCAAGAACGGCCAGGTGAAGCATGCGCCGAGACTTCAGGAAGCGTTATTACATATGCTCAACTGGATCGGTGACAGAGAGTATAAAGTCTATGCCTGGAGTGGAAGTGACCGTGCCCAGATTCTTCATGAGATAAAAGCAAAAAATATTGTAGATGAAAAGATTGCGTCCTTTATGGAAGAATCCAGATGGGTAGACTATCAGGATATATTTATGAAGAGATATGAGATGTCCAGAAAAATGAGTCTGGAAGAAGCAATGGGACGGGCTGACATAGATCCGGAGGGAAGATTCCACGATGGGCTAAACGATGCGGTCAATACAGGTCTGCTGATTGAAAAGTTAGAATTAAATCCAGATTATCAACTGGTAAGTTATGAGATGCCAGAGAAACCTTCCGAGCACCTTAGCAGTTCACTTGGAGAACTATTTGCCGGTATGGAGCTTAAGTTGGCGTAAGGATTAAATCGACAAAATACATAGCTGTACCATATTCTCCCCACCTGTGATACAATGAAACTATCATCAGGTGAGGAGGAGGACTGCGATGCCAAAAGGAAAGAATCAGAAGTTCAAATTATATCGACTTGCACAGATTATGTTAGAAAATACAGATGAAGAGCACTATATCACAATGCCGGAAATTAAAGAAAAGCTGGAAGAATACGAAGTCACTGCGGACCGGAAAAGTATTTATAATGATTTGAAAGATCTGGAAAAGCTGGGAATAGAAGTTGAAGGCGAGCCTGTAGGAAACCGCTATCATTATCATGTGGTAGAGCGTCCGTTTGAACTTCCGGAATTAAAGCTTCTGGTAGATGCAATTCAGTCTTCGAAATTCATCACCCAAAAGAAGACAAATACACTGATTAAAAAGCTGGAGAAGCTGGTCAGTAAATATGATGCACAGAAACTGCAGCGACAAGTCTATGTGTCCGGCAGAATCAAGGCCATGAACGAAAGCATTTATTATACAGTTGATGCAATTCATAATGCGATATCAGAGAACCGGAAAATCAAGTTCCAGTATTATCAGTGGAATGTGAAAAAAGAAATGGAGCTTCGGCATGACGGCGCCTGGTATCATATCAGTCCATGGGGACTTTCTTGGGATGATGAGAATTATTATCTCGTAGGATATGATTCAGAAGCAGAATTGATTAAGCATTACCGGGTAGACAAAATGCTTCATATCAAAATGTCTGCAGAAGCACGCGAAGGAAAAGAATATTTCAAACAACTGGATATGGCAGACTATACAAAGAAAAGCTTCGGAATGTTCGGCGGAAAAGAAAAGACCGTAAAGCTTCTGGTAGATAACCGCCTGGCAGGAGTTATTATCGACCGATTCGGAAAAGATATTATGCTCATACCGGCAGACGAAAATCATTTTACTGTAAATGTAGATGTACACGTCAGCAAGCAGTTCTTGGGTTGGGTATTCTCACTGGGCGAACAGGTGAAAATACTCTCGCCAGAGGACGTCGTGGAACAGATGCGGAGAGAAGTGAAGAGACTGGTAGAGCAGTATGGCGAATAGAAAGGCTCTACTTAGAAAATGAAACCCCAATGTATATAGGAGAAGTTGATAAAAACTGAAATTGCGACTTCACGGTATGGTTTGCGAAAGATGTTTTCGCTTGCAAATAAAAGCATATAGTGAATAGGAAAATGTCAACAAGGAGGATATTATGGCACAAGGTGTAATTTATATATTGACGAATCCATCATTTCCAGAATATGTAAAGATTGGCTATGCAGCAAAGCTTGAAGAAAGACTGAGACAACTAAATAGAAGCGAAGCGATTCCATATGCATTTCGCGCATATGCGACTTACGAAGTAGAATCAAATCTGACAGATGTAGTATTTCATGATTTGATTGACAGACTGAACCCAGACTTACGATCTATCGAAACATTTGCCGGAAGAGAGCGAAAAAGAGAGTTCTATGCGATGAGTCCGGAAGATGCCTATAGCTTATTAGAATGCATTGCAAAGATAAGTGGAACAGAAGCCCGATTGAAAAAGTTGACACCGGAAGGTCACGAGACATTAGATGAAGAGATGGCAAATGAAATTGCAAGAGAAGCTAGACGTGGGCCATTTCGTTTCAGCAAATACGGAATACCAGTGGGTGCTAAAATTAAGTACATCAATGATCCGTCAATTGAGGTGGTTGTGGTAGATGACAGACATGTGTCATATAAAGGCGTGACAACCTCTACATCAGCACTGGCAAAGGAATTGTTGGAAAGTGAGTACCAGGTACAGGGAACCGCATATTTTACATATGAAGGAGAAAAGCTGACGGACAGAAGAGACCGGATGGAGAATAGTTAAGAGAAATATGCTCGCTTTTGTAACATGTTTTTATGGTATAATATAAAAAATTACATGTTAGGGAAATGAGCAAATGAAAGCAAAAGAAAGAGTTTTTAATAATGTAACTGAACAGCGTAGAAAAACGATGAGTAAAATCAGAGGAAAGAATACAACAATTGAAGTTACATTGCAAAAGGCTCTATGGGCAAAAGGATATCGTTATAGAAAGAATTATAAAAAGCTTCCGGGGTCACCAGATATTTGCCTGACGAAATATCGTATAGCTATTTTCTGTGACAGTGAATTTTTTCACGGAAAAGATTGGGAAGTATTAAAAGCTAAAGTGGAAAAAGAAAATAACGGAGAATATTGGTCTAAAAAGATTCAAGAAAATATAACACGAGACAATGAGAAAGATAAGGCCTTGAATGCCTTGGGCTGGACTGTGATTCATTTTTGGGGAAAAGATATTCTTAAGAAAACAGATGAATGTGTAAAAGTGATTGAAGAAACCATTTTTGAACTGGAAATGGAAGAAGTAACATTTGAAGAGGAATAATTTATGGGATATTTGTTAGAGTATGATGAAACCAATCCGATATCGATTGAAACATATGGAAAAAGATTAATAGGGAAAACATTTCAAGACATCTGTGACGAAGATGATATGCGAAAAGCAGCAGTTGTCAGAGAGACAGAAAACTATGAAGTAAAACATGAAAATAAAAAAAGAAAAGGCGGATTGGGAGAACTTGTTGAAGAACGATATTTTCATTATCAGTCTAATAATGATGCCCGACCAGATTTTGATAAAGCTGGTGTAGAACTGAAAGTGACTCCATATAAAATTAATAAAAATGGAAGCATTTCAGCCAAAGAGCGATTGATTTTAACAATGATAGACTATTGCTCAGTTGTAAATGAATCTTTCGAAGAAAGTCATATGTGGGCAAAAGCTCGGTTAATTTTGCTGGTCTATTATTTATATAGGCAAGAAATTAAAAATCGGCTGGATTATAAAATTGATTATGTTCAATTATTTTCACCCCCGGAAGAAGATATGAAAATAATTGAACATGATTTTAATGTAATTAAGGATAAAATATGTGCGGGAAAAGCACATGAATTATCAGAAGGAGATACTCTTTATTTAGGAGCAGCTACGAAAGCAGCAACTTCTGAGGATAGACGTGAGCAGCCATTTAGTGATGAGTTGGCAAAACCAAGAGCATTTGCTTTCAAAAATTCATATATGACATATGTACTGAACAATTATATTGTTCCTGGTAAAAAGACATATGAATCGATTGTAGAAGGAAACATAGAAGAATCATTTGAGGACTATGTAGTAAAGAAAATAGATGAACATTGTGGAAGCAGTGAATTAGAACTATGCTATAAATATGAAGTGAACATTGATAAGAAACCAAAAGATTTAGGAGCTATTCTCGCTTATCGAATGTTAGGCATAAAAAGCAACAAAGCAGAAGAATTTGTAAAAGCAAATGTTGTAGTAAAAACTATTAGGGTTGAAAACAATAATAAAATCAAAGAACATATGTCATTCCCGATATTTCGGTTCAAAGAATTAATAGAAGAGGATTGGGAAAATTCCACATTTGGAAATTATTTAAGAGAAACAAGATTTTTGTTTGTGGTATATAAATTTGATGAAAATGGAGAATTGAGGTTAAGGGGTGCACAATTCTGGAATATGCCGTATGAAGATTTGGAAGGAAATGTAAGGAAAGTCTGGAAAGAAACCAAACAGATTTTGATTGATGGGTTAGAAGTTGAAAAAGTCAATGGTAAAAACTACAATAATTTTCCTAAGGCTTCTGATAATCCTATATGTCATGTTCGTCCACATGCAAGAAACGCCCAAGATGTAGATGAATTACCGGATGGACGCATGTTTCCGAAACAATGTTTTTGGTTAAATAAAGAATACATATTGTCGCAGTTAGACGAGAATTTTTTGGAGGAGTAAGATGTCAGGAAAAAAGAAAATAGCATATCCCATTGAGTTACCATTTACGATACAGGAACCTATATTATTAAATAATGCAATAGACAAGTATCAACTACATAAAGAATTAATTGATCAATTATTAAATGCTTTGAAGGGGTCATTTCATGTCGGATATGTAAGACGTCAAAAGAAATATATACATGGTATAAGTGCAAACTCATTAAATGAGGCGATACGAGAAAAATTGAAAGGAATTCCAGGAATAGAAGGAGAAACTAATGTTGTATTTGGAACATTTCTTCCACCGGTAAAGGGAAAAGGAGAATTTGATTTTTCTATATATAATAAAGAAACCAATTTTTATAAATTGTGGGATTATTGTTATGGGGAAAATGCTATAAGAGATGGTGATTTAATAGTTGATAAATATATAAAAGATAATAAATTACGGCAAAAGTGGGATAAATTTTGTGTAAAACAAAAAAATGATGAACATAAAATGGACATGAATTCAGCACATAACACATTTAATATCCTTGGTGAAATACAATTTGGAAATTGGGCAATGGTGTATAAAGACATGTTCAGACTTGTGTCTGCGATTAATAAAAATGCTCAAATAGACTTGTATATTTATATTGCAGCCACAGACAATTTGAAAAAAATTATTAGCGATGGCGTAGTGGGAGTCAATGCTGCTAGAGAAAGGTTTCAAGAAAATATTGATAATCATAACATAAATAAACCAGTAATGATAGTTCCTTTGGATATTGATTTTGACTTAGATACGTATGATTTTTCGGAAGTAGAGAAGGGGTATGATGAAATCAGTAGAGAAATACAGGAGTTGGAACAAAAAATCAGTTGGAACAAAAAGAAAATAACAGTTTTAAATGATAAAAAGAAAAATGCAGATAGTGAAAAAGCAAAAATAATAAAAGAAGAAATAAAGGATTTAAGAAATGAAAAAAAACATAATCAACAAGAATTAGATGAATTGAAAAATTTGTATAAAATATCAGATGAGATTGAAGAAATTTAAAAATGATCTTTACAAACTGAAAAAAATAAGTTAATATATTAAAAAGAACGATCGTTCGGCAATAAATAAAAGGAGTAAAACAAAGTGAAAAAGACAGTTTGCGAATTGTTTGCTGGAGTGGGTGGCTTTAGATGCGGACTTAATAATATAAAAACATCAAAAGATTATGGTAAAAAAGAAAAATGGGATACCGTTTGGTTCAGTCAGTGGGAACCAGCGGAGAAAAAGACACAATATGCACATGATTGTTATGTATATAGATTTGGAACATGTTTAGATAAAAATGGAGAGGATACAACTAATTACAATATTGAAGAAGTAGATAAATCAACAATTCCAGATTTCAATTTGTTAGTAGGTGGCTTTCCGTGCCAAGACTATTCGGTAGCATCATCTTTGGCGACATCAAAAGGCTTAGAAGGGAAAAAAGGAATTTTATGGTGGTCTATTAGAGAAACTGTGGAGAAAAAACAACCACCATTTATTTTGCTTGAGAATGTGGATCGCTTGCTTAAATCACCAGCAAAGCAGAGAGGGAGAGATTTCGGAATTATTCTAGCATGTCTCAGAGATGAAGGATATACAGTTGAATGGCGTGTTATTAATGCAGCAGAATATGGTTATCAGCAACGTAGAAGAAGAACATTTATTTTTGCATATAGGAATGATACAAAATATGCAGAAGATGTTGCTGATGCAATTCAATATATAAATAAAAGTAAACTGGAAGAAAACAGACAAAGTATGAACCGAGTTTTGGTTCATGATGGCTTTTTTGCAGAAACATTTCCAGTATATGATGTAGATTCTAAGCAGATGAAGATAGTAGAATTGCCGGAAGGAATTGGTGAACTTTCAGAAGAATTTGAATTTAACTTTGAAAATACTGGTGTTATGAAAGATGGAGTTGTGTATACGACCAAAACTATGCCAAAGTATGAAGGAAATGTAACTACATTGGGAGACATCATGGAAAAAGAAGAAGTGGATAAAAAGTATTTTATCCCAAAAGAAAAGTTGTATTATACAAATCCTAATATTACACATAGTGATGAAACTCATGGAAAATTACCAAAAGAAGAAAGACAGACTTGGCAATATATAAAAGGTGCAAAGAAATTAGCACGTAAATCATCAGGTGGACACGAGTATATATTTTCAGAAGGTGCAATTCCGATGGTCGATGATGAAGACAAGCCAGCTAGAACAATGTTGACCTCAGAAGGAGGATTTAATCGCTCCACTCATATTGTAAAAGATAAAAAAACAGGGAATATTAGATTGCTTACAGCAGGAGAGACGGAACGGATTCAGGGGTTCCCGACTGATCATACAAAATATTGTTTAGTAAATGGAGAAACAGTGGAAATGCCATTGAATAAGAGGAGATTTATGATGGGAAATGCATTAGTTGTAAATTTGATTGCAGATATGGAAGAAACATTAGATAAGATTTTTGAAAAAGAATAAAATTAGTATAAGTATGAGCCCAAATTCATTATAATGAATTTGGGCATATTATTTAAAGCAGGCTGTTTGTGGTAACAAAAGTGACTTATATATTTTTGAAAAAATAAAATGCAATAATTAGATGGAAGTGGCAAACACCTTAAGAGAAGTTGATTCTATATTAGAATGTAAGCATAATTGGATTAATACATGGTATAAAAGCGGTACTTTGAAAAACTGTATTGAGTAAACTTGATTAAAAGAGTGAGGTAATCGTGGGAACGTAATGTATAGTTCGGAAAAATATTAAAAAGAAGATTGATTGGAGAAATTTACTAATGAATAAAGTGTTGGTTACCGGATTAGGAATAGCAAGAGAATTTGGAATTTGTGATTCCTGTAATTTAGATTTTTCATGGTTGGCAAACAATCCATCTACCATTTTGTGGGCAGACCAATTATATATTCCATATTCGTCTTTTGAAGCACAAGTTAAACAAATGGAACGAAAAGATGAAAAAATTATTAGTTTGTTTTTGAATATGGCTGAAGATCATGGAATGATTAAAAAAGTAGATTTATCTGATATGTATCAAGAGTCAGTAGGAGAACAAATATATCAAAAAATGCTGACAGATTCACAGGCATTGTTAAAAACTTTTCCAGAGGTAATAAAAAAAGGAGACAAAGGTGTTCCAAATGAAATTATAATTGGTGAGGAAGGATATTGTGGGGCATGGATGTCAGCAATTTATGCAGGAATTCGAATTGCTAGAGATATTGGAGCTAATTGCTTATTTAGCAAGAGAGAGCATAATTTTCTGAAGTATTTGTATGGAATGGAAAGTAATAAATTAGACATAAACAATGTGTATTCTGAAATATTTTCATTGTACATGCCTGAGGGATTAGCAATTCATAATTATGCATTTGTAAATGAAGATAAGTGTAAACAATGTGCGCATTATAAACAATGTAAAGAAAGTTATTTGTGTGATACGGAACAAGCATTAAAAAAAATGTTTAAATGGAGAGATTATGACGAATTACAACAGGCAAAAGAAGAAATTAATAAGATTATAGTGTTAAAAAATGAGGTTTCTTCACAAAATGATATCAATGATATTATCAGAGAGTTTAAAGTTCGACAAGATAGAATTAATAGAAACATTTATAATAGGTTTCCTAAAATTAAAAGATGGACAAAAACGACAATGGTTCTAGCAACACCTCTCACAATAGCATCAGCAATATCGGGAAATATTCCAATGACTGTAGGTAGTGCAGTGGTGACAGGTATAGCACAAGCAACTGAAAATATATTGGAAATTTATAAAAATAAAAATAACTGGGTTGGTTTCGTGAATGATATGAAGAATGATGCTGTTTAGGAGTAATAATATTTTATTCAAAAAATGTGGTTAATGGAAGATAAAATATTTAATTATATCAAAATCAGATTATGATTATTTAAAATGAGGAAAATAAAAGAACTTCTTGTCTAAAGCGTTTGACAAGCAGATACCGTACAAGAAGCCCCCCTTCATTTTGATCAGTACCTTAGGACTAAAGAATCTAAAGATAGACACCGATTCATCAGCACTTAATATCTTATTATAAATATTTGCACACTATTTGTAAATAGAAAAAACTAAGAGTTTTAGGAGAGAAACATGCGAGTATTCATTGATGCTGATGCCTGCCCGGTGGTCAGCATAGTTGAGAACATATCAAAAAAATACAACATTCCAGTGACTTTATTATGTGACACAAATCATGTTCTGACATCTGAGTACAGTGAAGTGATTGTTGTGGGTGCCGGAGCGGATGCTGTTGATTATAAGTTGATCAGCATTTGTCATAGGGGAGATATTGTGGTTTCACAGGATTATGGAGTGGCAGCGATGGCGTTGGGAAAAGGTTCGTTTGCCATTCATCAGTCTGGCAAATGGTACACCAATGACAATATTGAACAGATGCTTATGGAGCGGCATTTGAATAAGAAGGCGAGAAGAAGTTCTCATAAAAATCATATAAAGGGGCCGAAGAAACGTACTGAGGAAGATGATGAGCGGTTTGCGCAGTCATTTGAGAAAATGATAAAGATGGCACAGGAATCAGAAATGTGATGAAAATGAAGAAGATAAATGTGACAGAGACGATCGTAGAAGATATACAATTACATATCGTACAGAATGGTTCGGGAGGTCCGGTTATTTTCTGGGGCATATATCCACATCAGGGAGGAGAAGTAGAACATTTCTGGGAAGCTTTGATGGAGCTTGTGCCAGAACAGAACTTTTTGCTAGTAGCATTTCAGGTGGAAGACTGGAACCGGGATTTTTCACCTTGGGAAGCTCTGGCGGTATTTGGAACGGAAGCATTTGCCGGACAAGGCGCGAGGACATTGAAGTGGTTGCTCGAGGAAGGAGTTCCATATATCGACCGGACATATAATGCGAAAGAACAGGAACACTGGCTGGCAGGATATTCCTTAGCAGGATTATTTGCATTGTGGACGGCATACGAATGCGATACATTTTCTGGAATCGCGTGTTGTTCTGGTTCTCTGTGGTTCAAGGATTGGGACATTTACATGAGAGAACATACATTGAAGCGCAAATGCAGTGTATATCTAAGCCTTGGAGGCAAGGAAGAAAAGACGAAGAACGCGGTAATGGCAACCGTGGGGAATCGCACCAGGGAACAAGAAAAATTATTGCTGGGAGATCCATTTGCAGAGCGGGTAGTATTAGAGTGGAATCCCGGAGGACATTTTGCAGATTCCAGAAAGCGTCTGGCAAAAGGAATCAAGTGGCTGACGGAAAAAAGATACTAAATTAGACATGGAACGTTTAGGAATTGTCCCCCAAAGAAAACCAGCAAAGGTGATTGATTTCAAGGCATATGTACATAGAAAATAATTTTAGTGTGAGGCTATGAAGTAACAGGAGAAAATGATGAGTGAATATATTACAACATACACAGGAAAACATTTTGAACCAACAAATCCGAATCCGGAGTTAATTCGGATTGAGGATATTGCACATGCACTTTCAATGATTTGCCGTGGAAATGGACATGTAAAGACATTTTGGTCGGTGGGACAGCATTGTATTTGCTGTGCCAGGGAGGCAGCAGCCCGTGGTCTGTCAAATCGAATGGTACTTGCATGCTTGCTTCATGATGCAAGTGAATGCTATATGTCCGATGTTCCGACACCATTTAAGAATGAACTACCGGAATATCAGGAACAGGAAGAACATTTACTGAGTATGGTATATGAAAAATTTCTTGACTCAGATTTGACGGAGGAAGAGCAGAAAGAACTCAAAGAAATAGATCATGCAATGCTATGGTATGACTTGGAACATTTACTTGGAGAAATACAATACGGAGAAATTCCAGAGTTACATATTGACTTAGATTATACGGTTCGTCCATTTGAAGAAGTTGAAGAAGAATATCTGTCACTTTTCGAAAAATATTCTGGAACATTTTGCATATGAGATTGGAAATGAAAGAGTATCTGAAATGCTTTCGAATGCATTGAGAAAAAGACATCCTTATAGAGCCTTTAAAGATAAGATAAATGAATTGGGAATCAGTCAGCTTTATTATGATTACAGAAGCCAGGCGTATCTTGATAAGGCAGAAGAGTGGTGTAGGGAGAATTCAGTAGCATATAGAAGAAAATAGCATGGGAAAGGAATTGCAGACAAAATGTTAAACATATTAGAAATCAATGATTTTTCTGCACCGGAGCTTGACATTTATGCGAGACGTACCGAGGCGCAGCTTTTAAATAAGGATAATCCTGAGGCTGGATTATTTATTGCGGAGAGTCCGAAAGTAATTGGCAGAGCGTTAGATGCGGGCTATATCCCGGTATCGGTTCTGGTCGAAAAGCATCAGATGGAAGAAAATGAAGAGACTAGACAGATTCTGACTAGATTTGAAGATACAGATGTTCCGATATTTACAGCGGAGTTTGAAGTATTAACAAAATTGACAGGATTCAAGCTGACCAGGGGGATGCTGTGTGCTATGAAGCGTAAGCCCCTCTTGAATTATCAGGATATGTGTGAGGGAAAAGACCGGATCGTCATTTTGGAAAATGTAATGAATCCGACGAATGTCGGTGCAATTTTCCGGTCGGCAGCAGCTTTGAACATGGATGCAGTTTTTCTGACTCCTGGATGCAGTGATCCACTTTACAGGAGAGCCTCAAGAGTCAGTATGGGAACGGT
>ENA-OWPB01001544-OWPB01001544.1-human-gut-metagenome-genome-assembly--contig:-NODE-1544-length-19930-cov-2.820226_pt1 | contig 19930 bp, 17 predicted proteins | sample MGYA00248260_ERZ651838 | MGnify/ENA primary metagenome ERZ651838 (study PRJEB26924, sample SAMEA4378304) | human gut metagenome | biome: human gut; feature: human-associated habitat; material: faeces...
GGGTGGAAATCTTTATATTCCGGCAACACAGTTGGATCTGATCCAGAAATATGCCGGTTCTGATTCAAAAAAACCAAAACTTAACCGTCTTGGAACTCAGGAGTGGACAAAGACGAAGGCAAAGGTTCGGGGGGCAGTTAAAGAAATTGCAAAAGATCTGGTAGAACTTTATGCAGCAAGACAGAATCAGGATGGGTTTGTTTACGGGGAGGATACAGTCTGGCAGAAAGAATTTGAGGAAATGTTCCCGTATGAGGAGACAGAAGATCAGCTTCTGGCGATCAATGCTGTGAAGAAGGATATGGAAAGCCACAAGATCATGGATCGTCTGATCTGTGGTGATGTAGGTTATGGAAAGACGGAAATTGCAATCCGTGCGGCATTTAAGGCAGTACAGGAAAATAAGCAGGTGGTCTATCTGGTACCGACCACTATTTTGGCACAGCAACATTACAATACATTTTGCCAGAGAATGAAGGATTTCCCGGTCCGGGTAGATCTGATGTGCCGATTCAGGACTCCGGCTCAGCAAAGAGATACGATTCAGAACTTGAAACGCGGGCTGGTAGACATTGTGGTTGGAACCCACCGTGTGCTCAGTGATGATATTGAGTATAAGGATCTGGGATTGCTGATCATCGACGAGGAGCAGCGTTTTGGAGTCCAGCACAAGGAGAAAATCAAAAAGTTAAAGAAAAATGTAGACGTTCTGACGTTGACGGCAACGCCGATTCCAAGAACTCTTCATATGAGCCTTATCGGAATCCGTGATATGAGCGTGCTGGAGGAGGCACCGCAGGACCGGTTGCCGATCCAGACGTATGTGATGGAATATAATGATGAGATGGTCAGGGAGGCAATCGAACGAGAATGTGCGAGAAACGGACAGGTCTACTATGTGTACAATCGAGTGGAAGACATTGCAGAGGTAACAGCGCATATTCAGAAACTTGTCCCGGAGTTAAATGTATCCTTTGCCCACGGACAGATGAAGGAGCATGAGCTTGAAAAGATCATGTATGATTTTATTAATGGAGATATTGATGTGCTTGTGTCGACAACGATTATTGAAACGGGTCTTGATATATCCAATGTAAATACCATGATTATTCACGACGCAGATCGGCTTGGCCTTTCCCAGCTCTATCAGCTTCGTGGCCGCGTCGGGCGTTCCGGGCGTATGGCCTATGCATTTTTGTTGTACCGGAAGGACAAATTATTGAAAGAGATTGCAGAGAAGCGTCTGGCGGCAATCCGGGAATTTACAGATCTTGGATCGGGATTCAAAATTGCCATGCGTGATCTTGAAATCCGTGGAGCAGGAAATCTTCTTGGTGCCGAACAGCACGGGCATATGGAAGCGGTCGGATACGATATGTACTGCAAAATGTTAAATGAGGCAGTCAAACATTTAAAAGGGGAATTATCAGAAGAGGATACATTTACGACAGCATTGGATGTCAATGTCGATGCGTATATTCCGGATTCTTATATACCAAATGAATATCATAAGCTGGATATTTATAAGAGAATTGCTGCCATCGAGTCTGAGGAAGAGATGGACGATATGATAGAGGAGTTGATTGACCGTTTTGGAGATATTCCTAAAAAAGTGGAGCTCCTTCTGGAAGTAGCAAGGCTTAAGAATCTGGCGCACCAGGCGTATGTGACTGAGGTGACTCAAAAAGGTGTGACCTATACATTCCGTATGTATGAAAAAGCAAAAATCCATGTAGAGCGGATCCCGGATCTTTTAAAACAATTTCCGGAAGCTCTGTCATTTAAGGCGGATGTATCGGATCCAAAATTCATTTATCAGAGAAAGAAGAAAACAAAGCGTGGTGAAGTGGAGAATCCAATTGAGGTTGTGAAAAAAGTGTTAATTGGTATAAAAGGATTGCTTGACTAGAAAAAAGAAGATATAATAAAAAAAGTGGACATTTCTTTGCCCATCAGAATGAAGGAGGATACTAAAACGATATGAAAAAGAGATTATTTGCGCTGGCTCTTGCGGGAGTATTGGCGGCTGCGACACTGACCGGATGCGGATCATTAAAAGGAGACGAGACGGTTGCGACAGTCGATGATACAAAGATTGATGCGGATCTGGCCAATTTCTTCGCAAGATATACACAGGCAACATATGAGACATATTATTCTGCTTATCTGGGAGAAGATATGTGGAATTCAGATGCTTCTGACGGAGAGACATACGAAGAATCTGTAAAGAGTTCTGTACTGAAGTCACTGGAAGATATGATTCTTCTTGAAAAGCATATGGAAGATTATGATGTGTCAATTACAGATGAAGATAAAGCAATGATCAAGGAGACAACGCAGCAGTTTCTGAATGATAATTCTTTAGATGACAAGAATCTTGTATCTGGCAATGAGAAGACTGTAAATCGTGCATTGACACTGATGGCAGTTCAGCAGAAGATGCGAACTGCGATCCAGGCCGGGGCAGATACAGAAGTCTCAGATGAAGAAGCAGCACAGAAGAGCATGGATTATGTGTTCATTTCTTATCAGACAAAAGATGATTCCGGCAACAGCAAAGACGTTTCCGATGATGAAAAAGCGCAGCTAAAGTCTCAGGCAGAGGCGATTGCTTCCGGTCTGAAGGAAGGTGGAGATTTGAATGCGCTTGCAGAAGAGCAAGGGGCAACGGTTCAGACACTGACGTTTGATAAAGATACAACTTCTCCTGATGAAGATTTGATTAAAGCCGCAGATGCACTGGGCGAGGGAGAATCTACAGATGTGATTGAGACAGAAAAAGGCTGTTACGTAGCAAAAGTTACAAGCCTGTTAGATCGTACAGCAACGGATTCTAAGAAATCACAGATTGTACAGGAACGTCAGACAAAGCTTTATGATGATACAGTGAAAAAGTGGAGAAAAAAAGCAGACATTAAAGTGCATAAGGGTGTGTGGAAAAAAGTAAGTTTCCAGAAAGTGTCTGTAAAGATGAAGACTGAGACTCAGACACCGTATACAGATCAGGTGCAGACAGATGATCAGGCTCAGACAGATAATTAAAATGCAGTAAGTCTGAAAGACATGAAAAAATTTCCATAGAGAAGAAAAGACCTGTCGGTTGGCAGGTCTTTTCTATCATATAGAAGATGGAATTTCCTATATGGTAAAATTATTTGAAATATGTGGATACAAGATCATTGACAAGCTTACCATCAGCTTTACCTTTTACCTTTGGCATCAGGTGTTTCATAATATTTCCTTTGTCTTTTCCGGTTGGGTTCTCGATACCAAGTTCAGATAACACACCTTCGATGATTGCCTTTATCTCGTCTTCGCCCATCATTTTTGGAGCGTAGGCTTCCAGAACAGTCAGGCGGCGGTTGCATTCTTCAATAATATCAGTACGGTCAGCAGGTGTCATCTCCAAAGTCTCTTTTGTCTGCTTGATTTCTTTCATGATAACCTGAATCTCTTCTTCTTCTGTCAGATCTGCACGTTTGTCGATCTGTTTATTCTTAAGAGCTGCCAGAAGCATGGATAAAGTTTCTTTTTTCTCCTTTTCGCCGGCTTTCATAGCTGCGACCATAGCACTTCTAATTTCATCAATTTTACTCATGATACATATCCTCCTCGAAATTACTACTTTTATTATACAAGACTAGATTGAAAATATCCAGTCCTGGATTTTGAAAGAAAGATTCGTACAGAAATAATGCTTCATTCTGATATTAGAATTAACAGAAAACTAACAAAAATTTTGGAAAAACAATAAGTGAGTTTGTAGAAAAAATAACTGAAATATAGTATAATATTTTTTATATCAAGAATAAATAATCTGTCATTTTACAGGTGGATGATAGAATTAGAAAGGGGAACTATAATGGGCAAAGAAATGATAGCAATGTTACTTGCCGGAGGGCAGGGCTCCAGACTGTATGCGCTGACCCAGAAGCTTGCAAAACCGGCAGTTCCATTTGGCGGAAAGTACCGAATCATAGACTTTCCACTTTCAAACTGCGTAAATTCAGGTATTGATACAGTAGGTATTCTGACTCAGTATCAGCCTCTGGAGCTGAATGAGTATATCGGAAATGGGCAACCGTGGGATCTGGACCGAATCTATGGAGGAGTTCATGTATTACCACCATATCAGAAGGCATCTGGCTCAGATTGGTATAAAGGTACAGCAAATGCAATTTACCAGAATATTTCATTTATCGAGCGCTATGATCCGGAATATGTCATTATTTTGTCGGGAGATCAGATCTGCAAGCAGGATTATAGTGATTTTCTTAGATTCCACAAAGAAAAGAACGCAGAATTCAGTGTTGCGGTTATGGAAGTCCCGTGGGAGGAGGCACCAAGATTCGGACTAATGGTCACGGACGATGATGACCGTATTACGGAATTCCAGGAAAAACCGAAGAATCCGAAATCCAATCTTGCCTCTATGGGTATCTACATATTCAACTGGGATATTTTAAAACAATACCTGATTGAAGATGAGGCTGACCCGGAATCTGAAAATGATTTTGGAAATAATATTATACCGAATCTGCTGCGTGATGAGAGAAAAATGTACGCGTATCACTTTAACGGATACTGGAAAGATGTGGGAACGATTCCATCTTTGTGGGAAGCGAATATGGAAGTACTGGATCCGGAACACAGTGGAATTAACCTGTTTGATGAAGATTGGAAGATCTACAGCAGGAACAGTGGTATGCCGGGACATAAGATCTGCGCCGGAGCCAATGTAGAGAACTCGATGATCACAGATGGATGTAAGATTGCAGGCAGCGTGAAACATTCCATCCTATTTGCCGGAGTGAAAGTAGAAGCCGGAGCAGTTGTAGAAGATGCAGTCGTTATGGGCAGAACAACGATTAAAGCCGGAGCCAGTGTAAAGCATTGTATTGTTGCGGAGAATGTAGTGATCGGTGAAAATGCTGTGGTAGGAGCTATGCCGACAGAAGAAGAGCAAGGAGTTGCAACTATCGGACCGGATGTCTGCGTCGGAACAGGTGCCAAGATTGGATCGAATGCCATGATCAGTGAAGATGTAAAGGACGGTGAAGAAAAATGATAAATGCAAATGCGGACGCAATGGGAATTATTTTCCCGAATAATTATGATAAGTTTGTTCCGGAACTGGTCAGCGAAAGACTAATGGCTTCCATTCCATTTGCAAGCCGTTATCGAATGATCGATTTTTTGTTATCCAGTATGGTTGGCTGCGGAATTGATAAAATAGAAGTGCTTGTTCGTGAGAATTATCATTCGCTTGTAGACCATTTAGGTGGTGGCCGAGAGTGGGATCTCAGCCGTAAGAACGGAGGACTTAGTATCTTTCCTCCATTTGCCCAGAAGTCTATCGGCAGTATGGGAGGAGGAAGAGTGGAAGCGCTCGCCAATATTCTTCCGGTACTCAAAAAGCAAAAAGAAAAATATGTGATTATGGCAGATACGAATATTGCTGCAAATTTTGATTTCAATGCGCTGATCGCACAGCATGTAAAAACGGATGCAGATATTACGTTCGCTTATACAAAAGAGGAACTGCCACAGGAACTGACTGGTGCAAAAGATGCAAGTAAAGGGCTTTATTATACGTTGAAGCTGGATGGAGATAAAGTAGAAGACATCTACATCAATAAGCAGGAGCAGGGTGTGCAGAATTTCTCTATGAATATATACATTGCGAACAGAGAGTGGCTGATCGATACCATTAATGCAGCGTTTATGCGTGGAGCTATTTCACTGGAGAGGGATATCCTGATCCCGCATCTGGATACATATAAAGTCATGGCTTATGAGCATAAAGGATATGTGGCGAGAATCACCGGACTTAAGAGCTATTTTGATGAGAACATGAAACTTCTGGATGATAAGAATCTTGAGGAGCTTTTCACAGGTAATCCCATCTATACAAAGATTCGTGACGATAATCCGACCAGATACATCGGCAATGCAAAAGCAAGTAATGTTATGGTAGCAGACGGTTGTGTGATCGAAGGTGAAGTGGAGAACAGTATTTTATTCCGTGGTGTGAAGATCGCAAAAGGTGCGAAAGTGAAGAATTGTGTTTTAATGCAGGATACGATCGTTGGAGAAGGTACAAAGTTGGAATATATCATTTCAGATAAGAATGTAAAAATCACCGATGGAAAAGAATTAAAGGGTGATGAAGCGTTTCCTGTATTTGTTGCGAAAGGACAGGTTGTCTAGTGAACGGGTGCATGTTATGCCCGAGACAGTGCCAGATTAAGCGAGAAGAAGGAAAGCGTGGCTTTTGTGGGGAGTCGGATTTGGTCCGGCTTTCCAGAGCCGCGCTTCATATGTGGGAAGAACCGTGTATCTCCGGGACAAATGGATCCGGAGCTGTTTTTTTCTCTGGCTGTACGCTTCGATGTGTATATTGCCAGAATTATCACATTGCCAACAGTGAGATTGGGAAAACAGTAAGTGTTGAACGGTTATCGGAGATATTTCTGGAGCTTCAGGAACAGGGAGCGAACAATATTAATCTTGTGACGCCAACGCATTTTGTACCACAGATTATCGCGGCACTGGATCAGGCAAGAAAGAAAGGACTTAATCTTCCAATTGTTTATAATACAAGTGGTTATGAAAAAGTGGAGACATTAAAGAGGTTGGATGGTTATGTAGATATTTATCTGCCGGATTTTAAATATCTGGATCCGGAGCATGCAAAGAAATATTCCGGGGCAGAAGATTATCCAGAAGTAGCAAAACGGGCACTGGCAGAAATGGTGAGACAGACAGGAGTGCCACAATTTGATGAACAAGGCATCATGAAAAAAGGTGTGATTGTGAGACATTTGCTATTACCTGGGTGTCTGAGAGATGCGAGAAGAATTGTGAAATACCTCTATGAAACATATGGTGACCAGATTTATATGAGCCTCATGAACCAGTACACTCCACTCGATACGTTGAATCGGGAAAAATATCCGGAGCTTGCCAAGAAAGTGACGAAAAAAGCATATGATGTCCTGGTGGATTATGCCATAGATCTTGGCGTGGAGCAGGCATTTATTCAAGAGGGTGAGACAGCAAAAGAAAGCTTTATTCCGGATTTTTCCTATGAAGGGGTGTAATGAAGAACAGGTATGTTATCGGTATTTGAAGAGAGCTCTTGAAGAACAGGAATGTGAATGATAAAATGGAAAAGAAAATTTAGCGAAGGAGTAAAGATATGGCAGACAGAGCCCAGTTTCAGAAAAAATTAGGAGAGCTTCTTGCAGTTGCAGCAAGCCAGAATAATAAAATGACCAGTCAGGAAGTGCAAGCTTTCTTTCAGGATGACAATCTTACAGATGAGCAGATGAATCTGGTTCATGAATTCCTGATGTCTCAGAAAGTGGAAGTAATCGGATATACAGGAACTATAGAAAATACAGAAAAAACAGAACAAGAAGAAAAAGATACATTAAGCCAGCAGGAAAAAGACTATGTGGCAGAATATCTGATTGATATTGAAAAAATGGCGAAGCAGACGGAGGAAGAGGTAACACTTGCATATTATCTTCCAAAAGTCGTGGAAGAAGCAGTAAAGCTGCATATGCCGGGAATCTTCATCGGTGATGTGATCCAGGAAGGCAATGTCAGCTTGATGCTGTACTTAGGTGAGAATAAGAAAGCAACAGAAGCAGAAGTGCTGGAGCAGGTGCGCGCTGGAATCCGGGTGATGCTGGAATCCCACACCGAAGAAAAACGCCGCGATAATAAGATGGTCGAGCGGGTGAATGATCTGGACGAGACAATCAAAAGCATGAAGGAAGAATACGGAAGAAAAGTATCGGTCGATGAAGTGGCGGAGCGTATGGGTATTACGGAAGACACCGTGGAAGATATCCTGAAGCTTGCAGGCGAAGAAGTGAAGGATGAGTAAAGGTGAGTTCTGTCTGTAAGTGGAGGTTGTAAAAAAGCGAAAGAATCGCCTTTGGTGAGTATTCATAGTGGCTATGCCAATGAACATATCCATTATTGATATTAAGGAGGAAATCGGACAATGGCAAAGAGTACAAGAGGATATTGTAAGTATTGTGGAAAAGAATATACAAGAACAGGTATGCTAAAACATTTGCAGAGTTGTAAGAAGCGGATGGAAGTGTGTGAAAATTCCAAGAAGATGTCAGCTTATTATGAATTAATGTTATATGGTACATATAACAAAGATTATTGGCTTATTATACAGATAAAAGAAAATGCAACTTTGGAGTGTCTGGATCAATTTATACGCGATATCTGGGTGGAATGTTGTGGACATTTGAGCGCATTTGATATTGAAGGTGTGAGATATGAACAAATTCCAGATAATGATTTCCTGTGGGGAAAACCTGCAGAAGATATGAGCCATAAACTCAAAGAAGTGCTTGAGGTGGGAATGGAAATTGGATATGAATATGATTTTGGTTCCACAACCGAGCTTACAATAAAGGTGGTAGATTTTTATAAAGCTCCAGAACAGAAAGAAAATGTGACGATTTTATCCAGAAATAATCCGATACAGTTTACATGCTCAGTTTGTGGAAAAAATCCCGCTGTGTGGATTGATCCTATAAAAATGTATAATGAAGATCCGTTCTGGTGCGAGGAGTGTCTGGAAAAATATGAAAATGGGGAACTGGATGAAGAAATAGAAGTTGAAGAGAGCGGATATCTGCTTCCAGTTACGAATTCTCCTAGAATGGGAGTTTGCGGTTATGAGGGGAGCGACTTCTATCCGAATCAGTTTGAACCAGATGATATGTAAAACGGAAACATTTGGAAGTATTTTCAGAGATTTAGAGGTATTTTTTTGAAAAGAGAGGCTGCCAGGAAAGGCAACCTTTTCTTTTTCAGAGAACGCTTTGTGATATTATTCTGAAATTAACCAATCAATCAAATTGATGGATTTTATGCCATTATATGAAGAGTCCATTCCGGGATTTAAAGAAAGAATAATTTTTTCGTAATTATCACTGATTTTTTGAAGAGGAGACAGTTCACGTTTGCGAACATCTTCGCTTGTCATAGATTCAGTGACTTGAACATAAATTTTATTATCCGCTTTTGTTGCGATAAAATCCACTTCAGAATTGTCTATTTTTCCAATTGAGACATCATAACCCCGGCGAAGTAATTCGAAGTAAACAATATTTTCTAATGCATGTCCACTGTCGCGATTTCGAAAACCAAGTAGATAGTTGCGAAGTCCTATATCCACAATATAATATTTCCCCAAAGTTCTTAAAAATTCTTTTCCCTTGATATCAAATCGTTTGATTTCATAGAAGAAATATGATTCCAGCAATGCATTTATATAGGATTGGACGGTATGAACACTAGGTGTCCCTTTTCGCTTTCCGTTGTCAAGCAATCGTTCATTCATCAAAGTATTTCCGATAGATGAGACAGATATATTGCTTCCTATATTATCAGCAAGAAACATAATAATTTTTTTTAAGAGAACAGGATCAGTGATTCTACTTTGTCCATTGCGGTTTTCGCGTTCAAGAATATCTCTCATAATTACGGTTGAGTAGATGCCCTCGAGTAACATCAATGCTTTTTCCTGGTCTAATCCTATATCGGCAATGCCTGGCATTCCGCCAAATCGCATGTAAGCATCAAAAACGTCTCGAAGTTCATAACGTTCATCATTTTTATCGAAGGCTTGTTTGCGAATACCTCCCAATGAACTTTTTATTTCTCTGACTTCAAAGCCATGAAAAGTAAGAAATTCAGAAAAAGAAAGCGGTAACATTTTAATCTCTACACATCTGCCGGATAAGTAAGTGGCATATTCAGAGGAGAGCATATAGGCATTTGAACCAGTGACATAAATGTCACAGTTAAAATCAACACGGAAGGAATTGACAGCATCTTCCCAGTTAGGAACACGCTGAACTTCGTCGAAGAAAAGGTACATTCTCTTATTAGGGACGATATGTTGTTTTACATATTCGTAAAAAGAGTCACTGTTCATATTTTTAAAGGCATGGGATTCAAAATTCATTTCAAGAATCTGCTCATCAGTAATGCCACTTTCCTTCAGATGTAAAACCATTAATTTGAGCAGGCTCGATTTTCCACATCTGCGGATTCCAGTAACAACTTTTACAGGTTCGGTATCTTGAAATGCTTTTATTTAGATATAAATCTCTTTTTTTGAGTTTATGTGTATCAATCATTTACCATTCCTCCTATCTTGTGTATGAATATAGCATAAATTAAAAAAAAAATCAAGTTCGTGCAATTAATTGCAAAAAAAGTAGAAAAATAGAAAATTTTGCAATTAATAAACAGAAGTTTGGAGCTTGAAAGGTTCTGTTATGCAATGCTTGAATTCTGCTTCCTTTATTAGAATAATTTTCATGCATTTTCACATAATAGCATTAAAAGTAAAATTTAGCATGAGAAGAAAGAACAGCCATGCGGAATCAATCATGGAGGAATCATATGAAGGCAACAGGAATTGTACGTCGGATTGATGACCTGGGACGTGTGGTCATTCCGAAAGAAATACGAAGAACACTTAGGATCAGAGAAGGTGATCCACTGGAGATATTTACCGACCGGGAAGGCGAGATTATATTGAAAAAATATTCACCGATCGGAGAGCTTGCTGCATTTGCAGGTATGTATGCAGACAGCCTGGCAAAAGAGGCAGGGTGCCTTGTGTGTATCTGCGATATGGATCAGGTCGTGGCAGCTTCCGGAAACGGGAGAAAAGAGGTGCAGGAAAAGTATATCAGCAAAGTTCTTCAAGGGGAACTGGAAGAAAGAAACAGTATTCTGGCAAAGGTTGATGAGAAGAAATATATCCGGGTGTTCCGGGAACAGGAAAAGGATTATGTATGGGAATCTATTACACCGATCATTTGCGAAGGAGATGTTGTGGGGGCAGTTATTTTACTGTCATCAGATGAAAAAGAGAAGTTTACAAAACTGGAACAAAAGCTGGGAGCATGTGCAGCAGGATTTCTTGGAAAGCAAATGGAGTGATAAAATTTGCAGAAGCAGTCATATTCGCCGGATCTGGCTCATACCTTGTGGTAGACAAGGAGGAAAGAGATGGAGAATATGCAAAAAAATATAAAGGTCATATGGTGGATCAAGTCACTTCTGGCTTCTTATATTGTCACCGGTATATCACTTTTGGTTTTGACATTTTTTATGTATAAATTTGAATTAAATGAAAAAATTGTATCGGCGGCAATTGTTGGAATCTATGTAGTGTCAACACTGATCGGAGGAATGATCATAGGGAAACTGACAAAATCAAAACGGTACTTGTGGGGGATGGTTCTTGGAATCCTATATTTTGTATTGCTTTTGCTCATTACACTTGGAGTTTACAGAACTCTGAATGGAGACAGTGTAAGTATTGTCACATCACTGATACTGTGTGCAGGCGGCGGTATGACCGGTGGTATGATATCATGAAAGACTAGAAAATAAGAGCTGCGTATATCTCTTGTAAAAAGGAAACAGATATAGGCAGCTTTTATTTTACGTACGGTTCATAATCGTAATGACGAATGTATATGTCCCTTACAGAAAGTAGAATAGTTACAGTTCGAATCAGAAAGTTTTTGCCACATGTAAAAATGTAAAGATACCAGAATGGAAAGTGTTTCCGCCGGCATCTTATGAATTATGGTCTACCTGATCCATGTACTTGATGAGGCGGAAAATCTGGCTTGTATATCCCCATTCATTATCATAGAAACAGATGACCTTAAAGAAGTGAGAATTTACTTGAATTCCCTGTCTTGCATCAAAGATAGAAGCGTGTGGATCTCCGATGAAATCAGAAGATACAACTTCATCATCTACATAATCAAGAATGCCGGACAAATATGTCATGGAGGCTTCCTTTACTTTTTCGCAGATATCCTCATAAGATGCAGACTCTTTTAGCGCGACGTTCAGATCAACGATTGAGACGTCTGTAGTTGGAACACGATAAGAAATACCACTCATCTTGTCCTTCAGAGAAGGAATGACGAGAGAGATAGCCTTAGCGGCTCCGGTAGTGGATGGAATCAGATTGCCGAATGCAGAACGTCCGGTACGCCAGTCCTTGAGAGAACGGCTGTCCACAACTTTCTGTTTGGCAGTTGCGGCGTGGATCGTAGACATTAACCCATATTCAATTCCATAGTTGTCTTCCAGTACTTTGCAGATAGGTGCCAGGCAGTTGGTTGTACAGGACGCATTGGACACAACGGACATATCTTTCGAATAACCGGTATGGTTGATCCCCATGATGAATGTAGGTGTCTCTTCATCTTTTGCAGGTGCAGAAATAATGACTTTTTTTGCACCACCTTGCAGGTGGGCACTTGCTTTTTTTGCCGTGCAAAATGCTCCGGTTGCATCGATGATGTATTCGGCACCGCAGGACCCCCAAGGGATGGAAGCAGCATCACCTTCTGTGAAGACAGGAATCTTCTGCCCGTTAATGATAAGTCCGTGTTCATAAGTTCCAAGTTCTCCCTGGAAACGTCCAAATGTAGAGTCGTAGCGGATCATATAGACCATATAATCAAGATCCGCATTTCTTGCGTTAATTCCACATAATTTAAAAGTTTCTGGTCGACTGATGGCGATACGGAGTGCAACGCGTCCAATACGTCCGAATCCGTTAATGCCAATTGAAATTGCCATGTTACAATTACCTCCTATAAGACATATTAATGAAGTGGCAATTTCTGATTCATTTGTAATCTAACGCAAGTGTAACATAGTAAAATTGAAAAAACCACCTTTTTACAGGTAATTAAAATATTAACGGGAATAATTAAAAATTAACGATTCAGATAAAAATATTGCGAAAAAGAAAGGAAGATGCTATACTTATAAAAGTCAAGAAAGACAAGGAGGAATGTAGTGATGAAACATGTGAAAACATTGAATACACAGACTCTGAACAAGACAGTGAAAAAAGGCGGTTGCGGCGAATGTCAGACATCTTGCCAGTCAGCATGCAAGACTTCCTGTACAGTAGGAAATCAGACCTGTGAGCAGAGCAAATAAGTAAAAGAACATAGGTAAAAAACCAGGAGACAGCGGTCTTAAAAGGGTCGCTGTCTCTGTTCTGTTGCCAAATAACCATGAAAATTTTAAAGAGATAGAAAAAATAGAAAAGGAGATTATTACTGTGATTCATCAGTATAAGAATAACGGATATAACATTGTTCTGGATGTATACAGTGGAGCCGTACATGTGGTTGATGACCTGTGCTATGATGTGATCGCTGTACTGAATGAACCGGACGAAGAACCAACAGCTGAGATTTTAAAGAGTGATCTTACATGGGAGAATCTGAAAAAGCGGCTTGGAGATACATATAGCGAGGAAGATTTAAGAGATGCTCTTGATGATGTCATTGAACTGACAGAGGACGGGAAATTATTTACAAAGGATGAGTTTGAATATCTTGTTCCAATCGTGAAGAAGAGAAAGACAGTTGTAAAGGCTCTTTGCCTTCACATTGCACATGACTGTAATCTGGCATGCAGGTACTGCTTTGCAGAAGAAGGCGAGTATCATGGAAGACGTGCTCTTATGAGTTATGAAGTCGGAAAGAAGGCATTAGATTTCCTGATTGCAAATTCCGGAAGCAGAAGAAATCTGGAAGTAGATTTCTTTGGAGGAGAGCCACTTATGAACTGGCAGGTTGTCAAAGATCTGGTAGCATACGGAAGAGAACAGGAAAAGCTTCATGACAAGAATTTCCGATTTACAGTTACGACGAACGGCGTTCTTCTGAATGATGAGATTCAGGAGTTTGTCAATAAAGAGATGGACAATGTTGTGCTAAGCCTGGATGGACGAAAAGAAATCAATGATAAGATGCGTCCGTTCCGCAACGGAAAAGGAAGCTACGATCTGATCGTGCCGAAATTCCAGAAGCTGGCTGAAAGCCGTAATCAGGAGAAGTATTATATCCGTGGGACATTTACAAGAAATAATCTGGATTTCTCCAATGATATCCTGCATTTTGCAGACCTTGGATTCAAGCAGATGTCCATTGAGCCGGTCGTAGGTGACGAATCCGATCCATATGCAATCCGCGAAGAGGATATTCCACAGATCAAAGAAGAGTATGATAAGCTTGCCAAGATTATGATTGAGCGTGAAAAAGAAGGAAAAGGATTTAACTTCTTCCACTTTATGATCGATCTGGAAGGCGGCCCATGTGTGATGAAACGTATGTCCGGCTGTGGTTCCGGAACAGAATATCTGTCTGTCACACCATGGGGAGATCTGTATCCATGCCATCAGTTTGTCGGACAGGAAGAATTCCTGATGGGAAATGTAGACGATGGAATTGTAAAGCCGGAGATTGCAGATGATTTCAGAAGCTGCAGTGTATATTCAAAAGAAAAATGTAAAAATTGTTTCGCTAAATTCTACTGTAGCGGTGGATGTATGGCAAACTCTTATAATTTCCATGGAACGATCCATGATTGTTATGATGTTGGCTGTGAGATGCAGCGTAAACGTGTGGAATGTGCCATTATGATCAAAGCAGCACTGGCAGATGCATAATGTGTAACATAGAATCCTTCGAAGGAATGGAAGAAAGAGAAAGGAAGTAAATCATGAAAAAAAGCAGAGGCATACTTAGTCTTATTGTGGCAGCGGCCTTGATCGTACTGCTTGGTTTTACGACAATTGTTGGATTCGGAAAAGGCCATACAGGTTCTATGAAGAATATCAAACTGGGTCTGGACCTTGCCGGTGGTGTAAGTATCACATATCAGGTCAAAGATGACAATCCATCGGATGAAGAGATGAGTGATACGATCTATAAGCTGCAAAAGCGTGTAGAACAGTATAGTACAGAGGCAAGTGTATATCAGGAGGGAAGCGACCGTATTAATATCGAGATTCCTGGTGTTACAGATGCCAATGAGATTTTAGACGAACTTGGACAGCCGGGTTCCCTGTATTTTATTGCGCAGACAGGCAGTGACGGCTCAGCAAACTACAGTCAGGTGAACAGTACGGGAGATGCGTCCAAAGATTATCAGCTTAACAAGACAATTGAAGAATTGCAGGCAGACGGTTCTATTGTACTGAGTGGCAATGATGTAAAAAGTGCTCAGGCTCAGACAACAGAAGACCAGCTGACAAAGAATAAACAGAATGTTGTATCTCTTACATTTACAAAAGATGGAACAACAAAGTTTGCAGATGCAACAACAAAAGCACTGGCAGCAAGCCAGAGCATTGGTATCTATTATGACGGAGCATTTGTAAGTGTTCCGAATGTACAGGCAGCCATTACAAATGGACAGGCTCAGATCAGTGGTAACATGACCTATGAAGAAGCAGATGCGCTTGCTTCTACAATCCGTATCGGTGGTCTGAAGCTGGAACTGGAAGAGTTGCGTTCTAATGTTGTAGGAGCCCAACTTGGTGAGCAGGCAGTTGCGACCAGCTTAAAAGCCGGAGCAATCGGACTTGCAATTGTATTTGTATTCATGTGTTGTGTATACTTGCTTCCGGGACTTGCATCCGGACTTGCACTTTTAATCTATACAGGACTTGTACTTGTAATCCTGAATGCATTTGAAGTAACATTGACGCTTCCGGGTATTGCCGGTATCATTCTTGGCATTGGTATGGCAGTAGATGCCAACGTTATCATCTTCGCTCGTGTACGTGAAGAGATGGTACGCGGAAGAAGTGTAAAGAATTCTCTGAAGATTGGTTTCCAGAAAGCTTTATCAGCAATCTTAGATGGTAATATTACGACTCTGATTGCAGCAGCTGTATTGTGGTTCAAAGGTTCCGGTACAGTAAAAGGATTCGCGCAGACACTTGCAATTGGTATCATCGCATCTATGTTTACAGCACTTGTTATTACAAGATTGATCGTAAATGCATTTTATGCAGTTGGACTTAGAAGTGAAAAATTATATTATCGTCCAAAGAAAGAGCGTGAGCCAATCGATTTCCTTTCAAAGAAAAAAGTGTTCTTTACAATTTCTCTTGTATTAATTGCAGCAGGAGTGATCACAATCGGTGTCAATGCAGGAAGAGGAAAAGGAGCATTTGCATACAGCCTTGAATTCCAGGGCGGTACATCTACAAATGTAACATTTGATAAAGATTACTCTATTGATGAGATTGATAAGGAAATTGTTCCGATTGTAGAAAAGGTAACTGGAGATAACAATGTTCAGACTCAGAAAGTAGCCGGAACCAATCAGGTTATTATCAAGACAGTTACACTGGATCTTGACAAGCGTGAAGCACTGAATAAGGCTATGGTTGATAACTTCGGTGTGGACGAATCAAAGATCACGGCAGAAAATATCAGTTCTACAGTAAGTAATGAGATGCGAAGAGATGCAGTTATCGCGGTTGTTATTGCGACAATCTGTATGCTTCTGTATATCTGGTTCCGATTCAAAGATATCCGTTTCGCTACCAGTGCGGTACTTGCTCTTTTACATGACGTCCTTGTTGTAGTAGGATTCTATGCAATTGCAAGAATCTCTGTTGGTAATACATTTATCGCGTGTATGCTGACAATCGTTGGATATTCCATCAACGCGACCATTGTTATCTTTGACCGTATCCGAGAGGAAATGCGTGGTAAGACAAAGAGCAGTGATGTTGCAGCAGTTGTAAACAAGAGTATCACACAGACGCTGACAAGAAGTATCTATACATCTCTTACAACATTTATCATGGTAGCAGTACTTTACGTCATGGGTGTAAGTTCTATCAAGGAGTTTGCACTTCCATTGATGGTCGGAGTTGTATGCGGAGCTTACTCATCTGTATGTATCACAGGAGCACTGTGGTATGTAATGAAACGCTTCAAGAAGTAATTTTAAATATTATAGAACAGCCAAAGTCATATTTTATGGCGAGGCTGTTCTTTTCTTAAAGTAAATATTTGCAAAGTAAATAAAATGATGTTGGAGATTCCTGTCGAAAGTGTAGTATTTACTTTGCAAATATTTATTTGGATAAAACAGGAGAGACGAAAATTATGGAACGCTGGGTACTTTTAAGAAAAGGTGCTGATTTTGAGGCTATCAGTAAGAAATTTCATATTAGTCCGAGACTGGCCAGTCTGATCCGTAACCGGGATGTTATTGGAGATGAAGCAATCAACCAATATCTGAATGGTACAATTGCGGAACTCTACGATGGAATGCAGATGAAGGGTATGCCACAGGCGGTGGAAATTCTGACTGAAAAAATCAGGGACCGGGAAAAAATCCGTGTCATTGGAGACTATGACTGTGATGGGATCAATGCGACATATATTCTTTTAGAAGGTCTGGAAAAGCTTGGCGCAAAGGTGGACAGCGATATCCCGGATCGTATCAAAGATGGATATGGATTAAATCAGCATCTGATTGACCGGGCACATGAAGATGGAATTGATACGATCATCACCTGCGATAACGGAATTGCGGCAGCGAAAGAAATTGAGTATGGAAAAGCGCTTGGTATGACGATCATCGTAACAGACCATCATGAAGTGCCGTACAAGGAAAATGAAGCGGGAAGAAGATACATTTTACCGCCGGCAGATGCAGTTGTTGACCCAAGGCAGGAAGGATGTGAATATCCATTTAAAGGATTATGTGGTGCAGCGGTTGCATACAAGCTTGTAGAGGCGCTCTGTGAGGCAAATGGTCAGGATGTGGCGGATCTGGATTATCTTTTGGAAAATGTTGCAATTGCGACAGTGGCAGATGTGATGGATCTGACAGAGGAAAATCGAATTCTGGTGAAGCAGGGTCTTGAGATGCTAAAGAGGACCTCTAATCTGGGACTACGTGCCCTAATTCAGTGTATCGGGCTGGAGGGAAAAAAGATTCAGGCATATCACATCGGATTTATTCTTGCTCCGTGTCTGAATGCCAGTGGTAAGCTGGATACGGCAAAAAGAGCACTGGCACTGCTTCGGGCAAAGACAGAGCGGGAGGCAGATATGCTGGCAGGTGATCTGAAAGCATTGAATGAGAGCCGTAGAGATATGACAGACCGCGTTGTAGATGAGGCAATGGCGAAAGTGGAACGGACAGATATCCGGGGGGATAAGGTGCTTGTTATCTATCTGCCGGATTGTCATGAAAGCCTTGCCGGCCTTGTGGCTGGACGTGTGAGAGAAAATTACTATCGTCCGGTATTTGTATTGACGGATTCCGAAGATGGAGTCAAAGGATCGGGAAGATCGATTGAAAGCTATTCCATGTATGAAGAACTGACAGGCTGTGGGGATCTTCTGACAAAATTCGGCGGACATCCGATGGCGGCAGGACTTTCACTTGATAAAGAAAATGTTGAGAAATTCAAAAGAAGACTAAATGATCAGTGTACGCTTTCAGAAGAAGAGCTGACAGAAAAAGTAGTGATCGATATGGAACTGCCATTTGCTGCTATTACAGAACATTTTATAGAAGAACTTGAATACATGGAACCATTTGGAAAAGGTAATACACCGGTTTTTGCGGCAAGAGGCGTCGCCATGCAGCATGTGAAGATCATCGGGAAAAATAAAAATGTTGCAAAAGCAACAGCAATCGATGCGGCGGGAAACCGGATGGAAGCCATCTGTTTTCATGATGCACAGGAATTTGCAGAACGGTGTGAAAGAAATAATGGTAAAATGTCTATTACATTTTACCCTGGAATCAATGAATTCCGGGGAGAAAGACAAATTCAGATTGTAATTACCCATTATCGATAGATTTTTTTTGAAAAATGGAACAAATAATGCTATACTAAAAGATATACTTTACCTTGAAAGAGAAGAAGGAGAGAATAATTATGAAACCGATAGAAGATTATGTAGTAAGTATTCCGGATTTTCCAGAACCGGGGATCATATTTCGTGATGTGACAAGTGTATTACAGGACGCGGAAGGACTGCATCTTGCAATTGATCTGATGCAGGAAAAATTAGAAGGTCTTGACTTTGACGTAGTAGTCGGACCGGAATCCAGAGGATTTATTTTCGGGGTACCGATCGCATATAATCTGAAAAAGCCATTTATTCCGATTCGTAAAAAAGGAAAGCTTCCAAGAGAGACGGTTTCTGCAGAGTATGAATTAGAGTATGGCACAGCAACTATCGAGATGCACAAAGATGCGATCAAGCCAGGGCAGAGAGTTGTGATTATTGATGATCTGATCGCGACAGGCGGAACGAATGAGGCAATGATCCATTTGATTGAAGGTCTTGGCGGAAAGGTTGTAAAGACTGTGTTTTTAATGGAACTGGCAGGACTTCATGGACGTGACAGATTACAGGGATATGATATAGATTCAGTTATTGTATATCCTGGAAAATAGAAAAAGATATACATTTGAGAGACTAGAGAGGGAAGGAGGCGTTAATATGTCAGAGAATAAAACAACATATGAGTCACTGGACGGCAAGATTGCTCCGGAAGCATTGCTAAAAGACACAAGAGGGAAACTTCAGATGGTAGATGGGCACGGGATCAAACAGGAGGCAGATTATGATGATCCGGATAAGCTTTATGGCATGTTAATTGCCCGTATTCAAAAGTATCATCCGTCTGCGGATGTTACTCAGATCGAGAAGGCATATAATCTGGCAAAAAAAGCGCATGGAGACCAAAAGAGAAAGTCGGGAGAACCGTATATTATCCACCCGCTCTGGGTAGCGATCATTCTTGCGGATCTTGAGATGGATAAGGAGACAATTATTGCAGCTCTTCTTCATGACGTAGTGGAAGATACTCGGATTGGAGAGGATTATATCAAAGAAGAGTTTGGAGAAGAGGTAGCTCTTTTGGTAGACGGTGTTACGAAACTTGGCCGTGTAGCTTATTCTGCGGACAAACTGGAACTTCAGGCGGAGAATTTGAGAAAGATGTTCCTTGCTATGGCAAAGGATATCCGGGTTATTATCATTAAACTTGCGGA
>ENA-OWPB01001551-OWPB01001551.1-human-gut-metagenome-genome-assembly--contig:-NODE-1551-length-19858-cov-3.317225_pt1 | contig 19858 bp, 18 predicted proteins | sample MGYA00248260_ERZ651838 | MGnify/ENA primary metagenome ERZ651838 (study PRJEB26924, sample SAMEA4378304) | human gut metagenome | biome: human gut; feature: human-associated habitat; material: faeces...
CGCACATCGTGTGAACAGTAACGCATACAGCGAAAACAGAGGCTGAAATGAAGAGTTGGATGCAATTGAAGAAAGCGCTTTTGAAAGATGCAGGTGAAACATTAAAAGAAAAAATTTCAAAGATGAGCAAAAAACAATTTAGAAATTTTATTAAGAACCATCTCCCTGATGGCGATCAAATGATTGAGATTGCTGATCAATATAAAAAAGTAGCTGATAAATACAATGAATGTAAGAGTAAGATTGATAAATGGAAAAATACGAAAAAGGGTGATGATTTAACTAAATTTCAAATAGTATATGAGGAATTGCAGGATCAGTTAAAGGCGTTAGATGTTAGTTTAAATCAGATTTCCTAAGGATTTTCATGTGGGATAATTTGAAAATGAAGAGATTTATTTTATGAAATAATACAGTAAAATCTCCGGAAGCGTGAACTACGGGGCTTTTACTGTATCACTTATATTTTCTGATAGTCTGGAACAGTTGTTGTAAAATACAGATGTTAAATTTACCGATTTTTTGCATTATTTAAATACGGTTAAAGAGTTATAATATGAATATAACTGCGGATATAATATAAACAGCGAGGTAATAGAAGTTTTCAATCAGGATATGGAGTGGACATAAAGTGGGAAACGATATTTTTGAAGATATGAGACAGAGACTTAATTGTGCTTATGTATCTGATTTGAAATGTTACAGAGAAAAAGTGATATTGGAATTACAGCAGATGACATTGTCAGATTATCAGCCCAAAAGTGTTACAGATTTGGTAGACTATGTTTCACAAGGAGATAATACAAGCAAATAATAGAATAGAGTGTGTGTATCAAATGAAAAGGGGGGGGGCTTTCGACACCCCCCCCCCTTTTCATGACTTTGTGACATCGTGTCACAAAGTTTATATCATAAATCGGATAGAACATGACAAATATTTTTAATTTTCAAAGAAAGTGATCGTAAATCCATCAGTTTCTATAAATACATCCGACACAGTATCATTATCCCAGAGAACATCAGCAATGACTGATTTCAAGGAGTCATCCATAACAAGATTAAACTCCTCTTCAATAACTGAGAATGGAACTAATTTCTGCTCTTCTGCATATTCCAGAATAAATTCAAGTATTTTTTCTTCCACAATAAATCCTCCTGTAAAATTCCATACAGCATATAATATAGTATATAAAGCAATCTGTCTACAATTAAATTCATTTCTGGTGAGACTAAATTTTTTTTATAAAAAATAAATAAAAACCCGAACATTTTCCCCTTTCTGATTGGGAGATATAGTGAAAGGAAAAATTTTGCTATATGTCTGCCGGAAAGGGGAATTTTTATGGGAGAGGATTGTTTCTATTACAGGGAAAAGCTCCGGCATGAATTTGACAGAGCAAGTATACTGACGATCGATGGAGCGTCAGCAAATTATTTCAAGGAATTGGATAATCGTGGAAAAAGGGAAATCAGCTTTTCTGAGCTGTCAGAAGCGCAGCTTGGGAAACTATATACCGTAGATGAATACAGTGTAGAAAATTTCTTTTTTCAGGTATTGAAATATGATATAGAAGTCAGGGATCCTAGGATCGCAATAGCTCTAAAGAAGCTTACGGAAAGAAAACGGGATGTAATTTTGCTTTACTTCTTTATGGATATGAATGATGTGGAAATCGCGAAGAGCATGAATTTGGTGCGTAGTACAGTCTGCGAACATCGTAAGCGTTCCCTTGAAATATTAAAAGAAATTTTAAAGGAGGCAGAAAATGCCAATGGATAAAAGAAAAAAACCATTAAATAGAGAGCTGCCTGAATATGAAGTGATCCAAGAAGCAGTAGCCGGAAACATTCTGGCAATAAATCAGATCCTGGATCATTACCGTGGCTACATAATAAAGAAGTCCATAAGAAAATTAAAAGATGAGTATGGAAATACTTACTGTTATGTAGACGAAACATTACGTCAGTGTTTGGAAAATCAATTAGTAAAAAAAATCATAAATTTTAAATTGTAAAGATATATTTCGCAAATTTTTCCTTTCTGAATGTTTTCCCCCTAACAGCACCTTGAAAACTGAATAGAAGTATCCCAGGTACGTTACTGCAATTAGGAGCAACAGGATTCGTGCCGCCATGATCTATGAAATAGGGAGCGATATGCACAGGTCAAAACAGACTTATTGGTACAGTCTGATTGCCATGAGAAATTGCAGGGATAATGATACTTCTGTCTAGCCATAGGTATCCCAATGGGGACAGTAATCGCAAATAGATTAAGCCGTGCTGGGTTATGACGTTCAGACCATGAACGGCCTGGGACTTTTTATGAAAAAACTTTGTGACACGATGTCATAAAGTGAAAGGAGAATGCTGTATGATGTATATTGCTATTTTGCTGGTAATATTAGCCTGTAATTCTGTTTTTATGTATGCCTGTCTGATTGTAGCAAAGCGGGCTGATCAAGATGAAGAAATCATGTTTCAAAAGAGAATCAATGAGAAAGCAGGAGAAAAATGATGGAAAATAAAGTATACCGTCCTCAGATAAGACTGTATCGTGACAGACCGGCAGACAAGATCATTATAGAAAAAATAGAAAACAGAAATCCGATGCTGCATAAAACGGTAAATGATTATATCAAACACGCAGTCTATGCTTTTGAAAACAAAAATAATCCATCTGCAGAATCAGATGACCAGATGGAGACAGAATTAAAAGGACTGTTTGATGCACACAATTTTTAACGAAGAGGAAAAGTGAGATGAAAGATCTCGCTTTTTTATTGTAAAAATAAGGATGTGATGCCTATGAATGTCTGATGGTTTAAAGAATATTCAGAAAAAAAGGAGGAAATCGCATGATTAAAAAAACATATGGAAAAGCAGTCGCGTTTTTTATGATACTGCTGATGATCGTGAATACGCTGCTCGGGTATCTGCCGTTTTCTGTGCAGACAGTGCAGGCTGCAAGCGCAATGACCTTAAAGACCATAAAAAACGGGACAGATGTTACAACAATAGATCCTACGTTTGATCCCAGGCAGGACAGCATTATCACTTTCAAATGGAACAAAAAGAACGGATTTAAGACAGTAAATATAGATAATGATATGTCACCGATCATGGACGTATCAAAGGATGCTACAGGAAAGAGTGTAAAAGTAGATAACCTGGGAGATAAGAAGCCTAAGATCATCTATTATAAAGCAGCCTACGATAAGATCAATAAAACTTATTATAATGTCGAAATGACAGTCACAAACTGGAAAAAACAGCCCTTTTCCTGGATCGATGTACCGACAGGCAGGGCAATCCCTCCATTTATCCGGTTCCATACAACAAAGATTGGGATCAGTATCCGTGGACTTGACTATATTGATACGACTTTTAAATGGACAAAATATGGAGAAGACAGTCAGGGCAAAAAGCAGTCTTTGAAATTAACAGATGAGGAAACTGCCAGACTTCGTTCCTACATTACATTAAGTGATCTGGATGCTGCGCAGGCATTCCGTATAAATGAACAGCCGGGGATTGTCGGCATTTACAAATTAAAAGGTTATGACCATATCTATCAGGAGGGAGGAAATGTAGTTTCCAAAGATGTCCTGACAACAGATGCAGATAAAAAAGCCTGGGTTACTGCCTATATAAAAGGTGTAGATCAGTTTTCACTTCGTTTTTATGAGGGAATGAATTTTGGTAATCTGGGAAGCGGGGATACTATAAGAAATGCACGTACCTCTGCCGGAAATATCGGAACCTCTTATTACAGCTTTACCAGCAAGTGCCTTTTAACGATCCCGAAAGTTGTAGATCCGAATGAGCCGGATATTGAGAAAAAAGCAGGTGACAAAGGAACTTCCTGGGATGATGCAGAGGAAGCATCAGATAAAGAGACTGCCTATGAGATTCAGGATTATAACGAATTTGACTATCTTGTAAGATCAGCAGGTCCTGGAATTGAAACAACAAATTATACGATCACCGATTCTTTAGAGAAATGTCTGGAGATCGCAGATGCAAGCAAAATTGTGATCACGGATAAATCTGGAAAAAATGTGACTGGAAAATTTAATGTAAAGATCTCCGGTCAGACGATCCAATGTCAGGCAAAAGCGGATTACATGGCATCCGAGGAATTTAAGGATGCGGAGCAGATGTTTACCATGAGATATACCGTCCACAGACGGAAGGATGCAGATGTGAGAACATTCATGGCACCCTGGATGGATGCAGACGGATATACATTTTATGTTCCAAATAAAGCAAATGTAACCTGGGATGCAAAAGATCAGGAAACAAAAACAAAGGATTCTGAAGAATGCTGGATCACCGATACCATCAATGCCCGCTTGAAAGTAGAAAAGGATGCAAAATATGATGGATGGAAAGTCGGAGACCAGGTGGAGTATGCAGTAGAAGTCACCCAGACCAGACAGGATGCGTATGCAGTCAATGTAGAGGTAACAGATGAAGATATCCCGTCTTCCCTGCAGTTGCTTAACGGCTCCTGGGAAGTAAGCGGACCGAACAATGGGACTGCAGCTTCCATGTCCTCTCTGGGAGAAAACGGCTGGATCGTTACCTGCCCTGTTTTGCAGTACGGGGATTCTATCCTGATCCGTTTTAAATGTCTGGCATTGGCAGACAGTAATGGAAAAGATACCATCAATACAGCAAAAGCTACTGCAGAGAACTTTTTTGATGAGAATAAAGAGCAGACTTTTACCGGTGATGATGCGGAAGTATGGGTAAATACTCCGGAGCTGACCGTGGACAAGACTGCAAACGCCTATGAATATCAGGTAGGGGACAAGGTACAATATAAAGTTATTGTACGGAATACAAAAGACTATACCGTTGCGCAGAATGTCGTAGTATCTGATATCAGCCTGCCGGATGGTCTGGATATTGCAGATGAAACAGGCATTCAGGTACAGTTTTCGCCGGAGACAGCTGCTTCTCAGATCGGATGGCCTGTTGCAGACGGAACTACATCTATCAAAAAGCAGATGGTAGAGAACCATTATTCTGCTGACCGTACTGGAAATACCTGGACCGTACAGGCAGACTTTCTTCCATCAGATGCAGCCATGACTATTACCTTTGACTGTATTGCATCAAAAGCAGTGAACGGAATCGAAACGCAGAATCAGGTATCTGTCACTGCATCCAATTTTGCAGATGAACAGGGAAATTCGAAAACTGCGCAGGATGATGCAGAGGTCTATGTAAATACAGCAGCATTTTCAATTGATAAGCATATCACTGACGGAAATTATGAGTGGCAGGTGGGAGATCATGTGCCCTTTGACATCATTGTAAGAAATATCAATGATGAGGGAACTGTAAACCTTGCAGATTCTGATGAATACTATACGCTTCCGGAAGAAGAAAAAGCAAAGATAGGAGCTGCCGGAAAGACCGTGGCAAGAAATGTGGTCATCAGTGATACGGATATTCCTGCAGGCTTCAGACTGGATACAGATACTGTATCCGTAGAGGCGGTTCCGGAAGAAACACAGGAATACAGCCAGGAAGAATATGCAGCAAATGCAGAGGAAATCCCGGATACATATACCGAATATGAGGAAACACCTGAAACTGAGGAGCTTATGCTGGAACAGGAAGCATATGAGCCGCAGGAGGAAGAGGCGCAGTACAGCGAAGAAGACCAGCAGATTCCGGAAGAAGAGATGTGGAATTCGGAACAGGAAGAGGACAGCCAGGAACCAGCAGATGCCTTAGAGATTCCGGAAACCTATGCACATCCTGCAGAACCGATCACGGTTACAGGCATTCCGGAAAGATACGAAAACCATGTTTCCGGCTCACAGGATGTTTCAAACCAGTTAAATCCACAACAGTATAATGAAACCGTAGATACACCGATCATCTGGAACTTAGAAACCGTAGGAAACGGCTGGGAACTGAAAATATCAGATCTTCCTGCTGGATATGATGTAAAAGTACATTTCACCTGCGAAGCCCTGGAAGCATCCAACGGTCAGGAGGGTGTCAACATCGGAACCGTGACTGCAGATAATGCAGTTCCGAGATCCGATGACTCCGAAGCCTATGTAAATACAGCAGTTCTCTCCGTACAGAAAGACGTGATCAACAGATATGCGTCCGGTGGGGAAGAGGACAAAAAGGATAACAGGGAAGACTATGAGTTCCGTGTAGGCGAGGACATCCTTTACCAGGTGGTGCTTAAGAATGTCCAGCCGGGATCCATTGCAAGAAATGTTGTTTTATCAGATGTTTCCCTTCCAGATGGCATGATGTTAAAGGATGGGGAGGACGCCGTTACAGTAACGGGAATCCCGTCAGAGTATGTTAATCCGGTTGCCGGAACAGAAGATATTATAGGACAGCTGGATCCGGAACATTATAAAGAAACCGAGATCCTTCCAGTTTCTTACCAGATGACAAGAGAGACAAACAGCTGGAGCCTTTCCATTGACAATCTGCCATGTACAGAGAATGACAGCCTGAACCAGTGGAACCAGCCGGTAGTGGTTACCTTCCATTGTGTTGCAACAGACGCAGTGAACGGCTGGGAGATCATCAACACTGCAAAAGCATCTGCAGATAATGCAGAACCGGTACAGGACAGTGAAAGGATCTGGATCAACAGCCCGGTCTTAAATGTACAGAAAGAAGCAGACAGGGACGAGTCTCTTGTAGGAGATACCATCACATACCAGGTGGATGTGACCCAGGACCAGATCGGATGTGTGGCAAGAAACCTTACCATTACAGACAGTATTGATACAGAGGGTGTCAAGTTACAGAAAAACTCCATTGTCCTCTTGGACAAGGACGGACATAGATTAAACATTCCGGAAGAAAATATTGATATTACCGGAAATACCTTTACGGTTTATACCGGACTACATCTGATTAAAGAGCAGGGATATTATAACTGGGATGCAGAAAACGGAGGGCTTACAGAGAAAGGAAATTATAATCCGATCAATGTGGAAGAGTACAGCAGACTGACTCTGGAATATGCCGTAGAGATCACTGACCGCAGCCTGGCAGGACAGTCCATCCATAATACTGTAACCGTCAATTCAGATGAAAATATTCCGAAAGATACGGATGAAACAGTCCCGGTAGACGGACCGGCACTTGATATTACAAAAGAATCCGATAAAGCAGAATACCTTGTAGGAGAGACAGGCGTGTATAAGCTGACTGTAAGAGAACTTCGTGAGGGTGTGACTGCAAAGCAGATCGTAATAAAAGACAGCTTCGATACAGACGGGGCAGTCATTTTAATGGATACGCTTACTGTAAAAATGAATGGTAAAGTGATAGATGGTGCGAAGATTTCAGAACAGCCAAACGGTTTTCTTATTGAGACCGGACAGGACATGACGGTTGAGGATAAGATAGAAGTTACTTACCATGTGCTGTTTGAATCCCCGTCCCTGGATGGAAAATATGTGGTAAACACTGCATCTGCAAAAGGTGAGAACACAAAAGAAGAAACCCAGGATAATACTGTTGTGGTAGTGGATGAGGGACCATCCTTAGAGATCACGAAGAAGTCTGATAAACGTTATTACAAAGTAGGTGAGACCGGACATTATACCGTAACAGTCAAACAGACAGAAAAAGGTGCAGCAGCGAGAAATGTGATCATCAAAGATGAGCTGCATACAGACGGAGCAAGGATACTCCCCGGAACCATCCTGATCCGCAATAATGCCGGACGAGTGATGGATGAAGCGGAGATTGAGTATAGTGACCTCCGTTATGCAATTTATACCGGAACAGATCTGGGATATAAAGAAACATTTACTGTAAGCTATGACGTGCTGTTTGAAAAGGAATCCCTGGCAGGAAGCGATATCCTCAATGTAGCGAGGGTCACCTGTGACAATAATAAGGTGAACCAGAAAGAGCCGGAACCGATCCGTATTTCTGACGGGCTGACTGTTTATAAGTATGCCGATCCTGCAACCGGCAGTGTGATGAAAAAAGGGGATACCATTACCTATTTTATTTCCGTAAAGAATACCTCAGACCAGGCAAAGGCAATGGTGCTTGTTAAGGATCAGATCCCGGAATATACAGAGTATGTAAAAGATTCCGCCAGTGGAAAGGAAAATGTAACTGCCGGAACAAAAGAACTAAACGGACATCTTTATGCAGTATTTGCTATCCAGAATCTTGCAGCCGGAAGTGAAGAGACAGTGAGTTTCCAGGTCAAAGTACGGGAAGAGGTACCGGAAGATGAAATGCTGTTAAATGTAGCGCAGGTAAGGGAAACAAAAGCATCTTCAGAGGATATTACAGAGGATACCTGGAACCATAGCGGCTTCAGAAATACCAATGAGACCACACACTATCTGGATACTAGATGGGTGAAGGACTCCAATACCGTACAGATCGAGGGCGGAAGCCTTTCTATCGAGAAGACATCCGACAAGGCAAATTATGCAGTAGGGGAAACCGGACATTATACTCTTTTGGTAACCCAGGGAAAAGAGGGTGCAGTTTCCAAGAATGTGGTGATCAAAGACAGCCTGAAAAAGAAGGGCGCAAAGATCCTCACAGATACGATACGGGTAGAGAAAACAGGACAGGATATAAGTAATATCCAGATCAAAGCAACAGAGAGCGGATTTACGATCCATACCAATGCAGACCTGGCATATAGGGAGCAGATGACCGTTACTTATGATGTCCTCTTTGAAGACGAATCTTTATCTGGAAAGAGCGTACACAATGTGGCAGTGGCAAAAGGAGATGAGACACCGGAAGGTGAGGAGCCCAAAGATGATAATACTGTTACTGTAGGAAAAGCTGGACTGTCTATTACAAAGACTTCCGATAAAAAAGAATACAAGGTAGGGGAGACCGCACATTATACGCTGGAAGTAAGAACAACTGCAGATGATTTCACAGCAGAAAATGTGATCATCAAGGATGTGCTGAAACAAAAAGGTGCAAATCTGATCGCAGGTACCGTCAAGGTATATCTGGACGAGAAACTTCTGAACAAGACAGAAGTACAGGAACTGGATAATGGGTTTATCGCCATTACACATACGAACCTGTCGGGAGTTCAGGTGATGAAAGTGACTTATGATGTGACTATGGAAAAAGCATCCCTAGCAGGCAGGGACATCCAGAATACAGCAGCTGCAGATGCGGATAACACTAAACCTGCAGAAACCACACATACCGTGAAAGTCCCTGAAGGCAAAAAACCGGAAAATCCGTCCCCGACAGTTACGCCAGCTTCCCCAACCGGAACACCGTCAGAGAAAGGAGAACCGGTTCTTACGATCACAAAAAAGGCAGACCAGACGGAAGCAAAGCCTGGAAGTACTGTGACCTATACTGTGGAAGTAAAGAATACCGGAAATGAAACAGCAAAAGAAGTGGTGATCATTGACAATCTGAAGAATAATAAAGCAATCCTTCAGAAAGATACCATCAAGACATATCTGCAGGGAAAATCATTTACACCAAAGAAAATATCTGCTGTCAGCAGCGGATTCCGCATTGAGACAGGAAAAGACCTTGAAAAAGGACAGGCAGTCCAGGTTGTTTATCAGGTAAAACTGGATGCGACCATCAAATCTTCCGAGGTGCGTAACGTAGCTTCTGCAAGTGCGCAGAATGCAGAACGTGCAGAAACCGAACAGACCTTACGGATTCCGTCTAATTCTTCGGAGAATCCGCAGAATCCGGGAAACAGTGACAGTACCCTGAAAGATACTTCTGCAAGCCTGAAAGGAAATGTACAGACAGGTGACAGATCCCCTGTAAAGCTGATTGTGATCATAGGCGTCCTTGGAATCGCAGGACTGATCGCATATTTCAGTGGAAAAGGAAGAAAACGCAGATAACAGATAAATGATGCAGGGCAGCCCTTTAAGGCTGTCCTGGTCTTTTAAAGGAGAATGATGAAGCATGCAAAAAAATATTAGAAAACTATCTCTGGCGGTAGTATTTATGTTCATGGCATTATCCATGCAGGTTTCCGTCCATGGGGCAGGGACCACGCCCATATCCACACCGTTAAATACCCTGCTTACGATCGTGACAGACCTGGTAACAGGAATCGGCTCGATCATCACACTGTATGGGATCTTTGAGTTTGGAAATGCACAGCAGACTCAGGACGGGGCTGCAAAGAGTTTTGCCATCCAGAGAATCAGCGGAGGACTGATCATGGTGATCGCACCACAGCTTCTCCAGCTTTTTGTGGCATAGAAAACGTAGGAAGGAGGAAAAGCATATGCCGTCATGGATGGAGGACCTGTTAGGATTTAACCCATTGATCAAGGCTGGGTGTTCTGTATGGAACTGGTGTATGAAGATCGTTGCCCTGCAGTTTCTCACCAGCCCTACAGAGATTGCAAGGGGAGAACCGTGGGCGGATATGACCGCAAACATTTATCCTGTATTTTTGTCAGCAGGAGCTACGCTGGTATGTATCTGGTGTATGGTGGCGTTCTGCAGGGAGAGCGTGGATCTAAGGCAGGCGTTTACCTCTGAAAAGGGAATTTATATTCTTATTAAGGTAATCGCAGCAAATTTTATCATGACCTCTGCGCTTGCATGGATGCCGACCTTTTTTCAGATGGCATCGGGACTGACACTGGCAGATTTTCAGGCAGTGGAGTTTGATGCGACAGAGATTGGGCTGGACAGCGGCGGGATTCTGGCACTGACCCAGCTGACAACGTGGATCTTATCACTGGTATTTCTGATCGCAGCTGCTGTCTGTGGGCTGACGATCATATTTACCGTTTACCGCAGGGTAATCGATCTGATCCTGTTAGTTCCCATGGCACCGATCGCACTGTCCTTTGCTGCAGGCGGGAACGGAGTGTCGCGGTCAGCTTCTGCATGGCTGCGCACATTCATGGCAACCAACTTCCAGATTGCAGTGATGGGACTGGCATTGAGAGTAGGATGTAAAGTGATAGGGAATGGTACGATCCTGACAGAACAGGTTTCTATAGAATTTTCATTTTTACATATTTTTGAAATGTGTTTCTGCATGGTATTGCTTGTAGGGATTGTTAAAGGTTCCGAAGGACTGCTGAAGCGGGCATTTGCCCTTTGATGGAGGAAGAAATGGACATTAAGATAAACAAAGATATTGCAAAAGAATATCCGGATGATACCTATAAAGGATTTTCCGTCAGACAGCTGCTGTGCATTGGGACGGCGGCTTTTTTAGGAGGCGGCACCATACTGATCCTGTACTATATGGTGGGGCTGAATATCCATGCGGCAGTGTACGGGGCATTTCCCCTTGCAGCGCCGGTGATACTGGTGGGGTTCATACAGTATAAAGGAATGCCGTTAATTGATGCATTGCGGGAATGGGTGCGGTTAACGGACCAACCGGTCATGGTCTATGAGGCCCATGAGAATCATTATGATTATGATGAAAATGCAGATATAGAAGAAAGACATTACGAACGCACACACAAGAAACACAAAAAGAGGACAGAAAAAGAAGCAAAGAGGAAAAAGAGATTCCGGAGAAATGGAGGGTATTAAATATGTTTGGAGATACGTTTAAGACTGTAAAATCCCTCTCGGAATCCGTATACCAGGTGCCGAAAAGTGTTCAGCAGAGTATTCCCATCTATCGGATCAGCCAGAATGGGATCTTTGAGATTGAGAAGAAAAACGGAGAACACGTCTTTGACAAGGCATATGTGCTGGAGGATGTCAATTACAGCACAAAGGACGAGGAAGAAAAAGAGGAATTTCTTCTGGCACTCTGTAAGGTGTTCAATTCCATGAACATAGATTTTAAGTTTCTGGTCATCAACCAGCGGCGGGATGTGGAACGGCTTTTAAAGGAACTGATGCCGGATGAACAGACGAATCCTCTGTATAAGAGCATGATCGAGGCATACTGTCAGGTTTTAAGACAGAGACTGCAGGAGGGAAATACTTCCATAGAGCAGATGAAGTATCTGGTGGTGAGCTGTAAAAAGACAGATTTTGAATCTGCAAGGATCTTCTTTGTGGCATTGGAACAGAGACTGCATATCCTTTTTCATTCCATAGGGGGAAAACTGATTCCCATGGATGGAATAGGAAGACTGCGTTCCATGCACAGTATTTACCGTTTGGGGCATGAACAGGAATTTCACCTTACCTGGCAGGATCTGCGAAAAACAAAGAGGAACTGGCAGAATGAGATCTGCAATATGAAGATTAAAGAGCATGGCAGTTTTTTAGAATTTGAAGACAAATATACCTGTACCTTGTTCTGTAAACTCTATCCAAATTCCATTCAGGATGGATTCATAAAGAAATTGACGGATGTTCCTTTTCATGTACTGGTATCCCTGGATGTTGTGCCGATCCCGCAGGAGATCACCTTACGGAAACTGGAGGGAGCTTATACCAACAATGAGCAGGCAATTGCCAGGGAACAGGAAGAGAAAAACAGAAGACACGCCTTTTCTTCGGATATTTCTTACCCGAAACGAAAGAAAAAAGAAGAATTGGAGGGCTATCTGGACCAGGTTCATAACAATGATGAAAAGCTGTATTATTCTGGATTTCTGATCACGGTGGTTGGAAAAGACAGACAGGAATTAAACGACCATGTGGTGAGCATCAAATCCATTGCAAGCGGTTGCTCCATGGTGCTTGAAGTATTGGAAATGCGGCAGATGAAAGCTTTTAATACCTGCCTTCCGTGTGCGGCAAGACAAGTGGATGTGATGCGTACCATGTTTACTACTTCCCTGCCTGCATTCCAGCCATACAATGTGCAGGACATCATGGACAGGGAGGGATTTTTTTACGGGATCAACCAGGTATCAAAAAATCCGATCATCATTAACCGCAAACAGATGATGAATCCCCATAGTTTCATCTTTGGAAAGACAGGATCAGGAAAAAGTGTGTTTGCCAAGAATGAGATCGGTCAGATCCTTTTTAATACGGATGAGGATGTGATCATCCTGGATCCCCAGAATGAGTATTTTAACATTGTCAGGAATCTGGGAGGACAGGTGATCGACTTTTCCAATAATGGAAATGTGTGCATGAACCCGTGGGAAATCCCAAATCCCCTGCCGCCGGAATTCGACCTAGATGATTTTATCACCAGCAAGTCATCCATGACCAGGGCAATCTGTAAGGAAATGCTCATGCCGACCGCACTTACCGGGATCCATAAGACTGTGATAGACCGGTGCGTTAAGGAATGGTATCATAAGATTTTTTCCAGAAAGAAGCCCCAGAGTGAGACGCTGATTGAACTGCGGGAATATATCGGAAGGCAGGAAGAGCCGGAGGCAAGGGAAATCTACCTTGCGCTAGAAATGTTCACCCACGGATCCTTAAATGCTTTTGCAGGACAGAGTAATGAGACCATAAACAACCGTCTGGTTACGATCGGACTAAAAAATCTCGGAAAAGATATGCGCCGTATCTCAACACTCATATCCAGTGAGATCATACGATCCAGGATCGAATACAACTTCAAAGGCATTGCAGGAGAAAAAGGAAAAAAGAAACGAATCGCTACAAATGTAGTGGTAGATGAGTTCCAGATCATCACCCAGGATGAACTGGGAAGAGAGATCTTTGACAATCTGTACCGGACAGTCCGTAAGCAGGGCGGAATTATGACCTGTTTAACCCAGACATTATCCGATAACCTGATACAGGCAGAAATACAGGCAATGCTGTCCAATTCAGAGTTTGTGGTATTTTTAAACCAGTCGGGAATCGACCGGAATATCTTACGGCAGATCTATCCGGAGATTTCAAGGGAGGAAATGCGGTTTATCACAGATGCAAAGCCGGGAACCGGGCTGATCAAGTGCGGAGACAAGGTTGTACCTTTTGACTGCGTGATCCCTCGGGACAACCTGCTTTATACCCTGTATAATACAGATTTTTATATGAAACAAAAAGAGTAAATAAGAAAGGAGGATGCCGATGAAACTGCAGACAACAGGAAGCCTGCAGGTCCATGGCTTTCAGCGGAAGATAAAGACCGGGAACATGAAGCTGATGCTCAAAGATCCGCAGGATAAGACCGCACCGGAATTTTATATGAAAGATGCACAGAAGAAATTCTGGAGGAAGTTATCTTCTGCTGAAAGAAAGAAGACCATAAAGAAAGCGGATATCCAGTGGCAGAAGTCTGATTTTTATGGAACATTCCAAAGTGAACACAGAACCTGTACTGGAACTTTCCAGAAACAAAGAAAAGGATACAGGACAGACCGGATCAGGGATGCTCCGTTTTCAGTACAGGGAAATCCTATACAGACAGACCGGGGACATGATATCCGGGAAGAAAAAAGGACAGAGGCCAGGGTTGAAAACCAACCCATCATAGGCCAGGCCGGTACAGAAAAAACGAAAGGTGAAAACGCTTCTGTGAATGTGGGAGAAACACAAAATAATCCGCGGATCTTTCAAACACAAATGGGATGGAATGATAATATATCAAGAAAGAATATAGAAAAAGTAGGGAATAAACCCATATCTGCTGATGAAACTCATATAGCGGTAAAGGCAGCAAAGGAAACTGCCCGCATAGTGAAGCAGAACTTTTCGGCAGCAATGAGAAAGGAGGAAGAGGAACGTAAATTTAATTATGAAGCGATCCTGACAGAAGAGGGGAGCATAAAAAGCATATCTGTCCATTCAGAGGAAATGGGAATACAGAAAGCGGTATCTGCGATGATTGCAGCGATTGCAGTTGTCATGCAGGCCGCTTTTTCTGCTATCCTGCCGTTTCTGATGGTCATTCTGCTGGTGATTTCTCTGCTTGCGGGAATCCTTTCCTTTTTATTCGGAGGTGTTTCTTCGGGATATGCAAAGGCGAATGTGTCAGCAGAGTGCGAACAGTACCGCCCCCTGGTAACAGAGTATGCGGCGAAGTATGGAATGCAGGATTATGTGGAACTTCTTCTGGCTGTCATGATGCAGGAGTCCGGAGGATTACTGCCGGATGTCATGCAGGCTGCAGAGGGAGGCTTTAATACCAGATATCCCCATGTGCCGAATGGCATTCCGGATCCGGAGTATTCCATTGAATGCGGGGTACAGGAATTGAAAAGGGCACTGGAGCTTGCCGGATGCCAGGGTCCTACAGATATGGAACATATCAAACTGGCACTGCAGGGCTATAACTATGGGGAAGGCTATATCACATGGGCGCTGTCCCATTACAACGGATATTCCGAAGAAAATGCGGCTGAGTTCAGTGACATGATGGCTGCAAAAATGGGATGGTCAGCTTACGGCGATAAGAAATATGTGGAACATGTACTACGTTATTACACGGTAGTTTCCGGAGGGTTTGCAGACACACCTGCAGGAGGGATGTCAATCCCTCTGTATGATCAGAAAGATTATCCGGATGTACCCTTTGGCGGCGGGTCTATTGCTACAAGCGGGTGTGCGCCGACTTCCTTTGCAATGGTCGCTTCGTATCTTTTAGGCAGGCAGGTCACCCCGGTAGATGCAATGAGATGGTGCGGAAACGCTTACTATGTACCTGGGATCGGAACCGGATGGGATTATTTTTATGGTGCCGCCAGTCATTTCGGGATCCGGATTATAGAAGAAACCACGGATCCCCAGAGAGTCCTGCAGGCACTGGCTGCCGGAAAACCGGTGATAAGTTCCCAGAATCCGGGACTGTTTACGGGAAGGGGACACTTTATCGTGCTCAGAGGCGTCACTGCAGATGGGAAAGTCCTGGTCAATGATCCCAATGACAGTCCGGGAAAGAATTATGCCAGCAGGGAATTTGATATGCTCAGGGAAGTGAATGCCACCAGTGCAAAATACTGGATTTTTGACAGGTAGGAGGCGGAGAATAAATGAGCATGAAGAAAAAATTAAAGATAGCAGGAGTCATTTTCGGAATATTTGTACTGATCATCGTATTTCTGCTCTGTTATAAGGCTGGAAACCATATGGCAGAAAGACAGAGACAGGAAGAACAGGAACAGCTGGAGCTTACAGTCACACCTCTGCCGACAGAAGAACCAGAGGAAAGTGTCACCCCTGTACCGGACATCTTTGGACAGCAGGAAGAAGAGTCTGCCCGGCAGAGCAATAAAAAATATAAATTTCTGGACTTTGCTGAAAACCTGGGTGATCTTTTCACAGAAAAGCAGATTAAAAAGATAAAGAAAACAACCAAAAAATATCTCAATAATTCCAGAACCCATGCAGAGGCAGATACCGTTACCTGTACCGGATTTCATTACAGAAGCCAGACCAGAAACCAGATTTACGGATATCTGAAGCTGGACGATGGAAGCATGCTCCAGTACACCTATGACTTTGACAGCAATGAAGTGAAAGTGATGGAAACTGCAGTGACAAGCCAGAATCTTGAGGATAAAAAGAAGCAGGAAGAAGCCGCACAACAGGCGTTAAAAGAACAGGAGGAAGCAAACAGAAAGAGGGAAGAACAGGCGCAGGAGATCTTTAATAGGGGAGAAGCTGCTTCTACGCAGACTGAGCCGCAGACCGGAGGTACAGCATCCTATTCCTATCCATCCATCAGCAGTACCGGACAGAACACTCAAAATAACCAGACAGTACAGAATGATTATATTCCGGAGGAACAGGAAGAGATAGAAACAGAAGAGGATGAGGAAAGTACAGATGCAGATGCCGTTTTTGAAGAGGAAATCCCTGAAGACATCTTTACAGACCGTTAGGAGGTTCTAGATGAAAAGAAGATTACTGCTTTTTTTGTCTCTTTTGCTGCTGACTGCAGCGGCAGGAATGGGAACAGGTCTCTGGCAGAAATACCAGGAAGGAAAAGAAGATTATGAACAGGCAGAACAGATTTATGTCCGCCGAAAGACGGAAATATCTAAAATATCACAAGATGAGGAGGAAAAGACAGAAAGAAAACAGAAAACGGTGACAGCACCCATTACGGTAGATTTTACGGCTTTAAGAAAACAGAATACGGATGTGACCGGGTGGCTGTACATCCCATCCATAGAATTGAGTTATCCAGTGATGCAGGGAGAGGATAATGAATATTATCTGAAACATTCCTGGGACAGACAGGAGATCTTTGCAGCCTCTATTTTCATGGATTACCGCAATCATTCCGATTATCAGGACTGTAATACCATCATTTACGGACATAACATGAAGGACGGCACCATGTTCCATAAGATCCAGTACTGCATGGATAAGAAATATTATGAAAAAGATCCGTATTTATGGATCCTTACACCGGATGGCGATTATCAGTATGAGATCTTCTCAGAGTATGATACCAGATACGACAGTGATACCTATACTATTTTTGAGGGACCGGGAAAGAGCCTTGCAGAATATCTGTCCAGAATGCAGGAACAGTCCCTCTGGAAAACAGAAATAAAGTTGAAAGAAACAGAACATATCATTACCCTGTCTACCTGCAATGGTGCGCATGACATACGCAGGATTGTTCAGGCAAGACGGGTAGATTAAGGAGGAAAAAACATGTCAGCAGAAATGATCTTATTAAAAGAAAGCTATGAGAAATACAGAAAAGAAAATGCAGGAAAAAAGCTGCAGGAGCTGGTTATGGTCAGGGATGAAAAAACAGGAGAGAATCGTCTGGTTGTAGAATACAGGGAGGAAAGAGCATGAATTTTGAACAGTTTGCTAAATACGTAGAAGAGAATATCAAAGATTATCTGCCATCCAGATATGCAGATGCGAATATACATATCTTAAACTGCCGCAAAACGACTAAAAGTGAAAGCTATACAGGAATCAATGTGGCATTGCCTGACCGCGGGGTAAATGAAGCAACACCGTTGATTTCCCTGGATGGGATTTATAAGAAAATGCAGGAAGAAAATATATCGATTGGAAAAATAATGAAAGATATTGCAGGCGTGGTCAAGGAGTGTGCTGAAAAAGAAATTAAGATTGATCTAAGTAAAAGGAACATTCTTGAGAACCTGTTTACAGTCGCAGTAAATTATAGTGATGCAAACCTGGATGACAAACCGTATATACAGATCAATGACATTGCGATCGTGGCGAAATCGGAAGTTGCCTACAATGAAAATGGGGCGATCACGATTACAAATGATCTGGTAGAGATGCTGGGAATGTCACCGGATGAGATCATGACAATGGCAATGGAGAATAATGCAAAGTTTTCAAGACCGGTATGCCGGGATATGCTGACACTTATGTCTGATCTTCTGGATGCTGATTTTCCGAAACCTAAGGCTGATGAACCTAAAATGTATGTCCTCACAAACAGACGCGGAATCTATGGGGCATCTTTTATCGCAGATAAGCAGGTACTGGGATCGATCGCAGAGAAGCTGGGAGGTGATTTTGCAATCCTGCCATCTTCGGTTCATGAATTGATTATCATACCTGAGATAAAAAAGCATATGTTGCCGGAATTGAAAACAATGGTAGAAGATGTGAACAGGACACTGGTAGTTGAGCAGGGGACATTCCTGTCAGACAATGTATATGTATATGATGCCAAAAAAGATATGGTAGCAGTATATGACGGGAAATTAAATCCGGAGAAAATAAAAGGGGATATAAAAAGAACCCCGCCGCTTTTGTCCTGCTAGTCCGTATAGAGGAAAGACATCATGAATGCTTATGAGATTGTGATGGAAAGCAGACAGAAGCTGGTGGAGCAGGTGATATCCAATATGAAGAAAGGATATATCTTTACAGAAAAAAAGTGGGATGCGCAGGTTCTGGCACCACAAAATCCGGTATCGCATGTCTGTTATAAGGGAGGAAACCGGATACGGCTGATCCAGCAGGTGGTAGAAAAAGGATATCAGGATCCACGGTGGATGACCAGGAGGCATCTGCAGGACCAGGGATATTATATAAAAATAGGTGAAAAGCAGACCATATGTGAGAAATGGATCTTTACCAAAAAAGAAAAGTACCTGGATGAAGACGGGCAGGAAAAAGTACGGGAAGTGGAACTGGAGAAACCGATGGTATCTTACTTCGGGGTATTTAATGCAGAACAGATCAAAGATTTTCCACCACTGGTACAGCAGGAGGATCGGGAATTATCGGAAACCATGAAGATCGGTATGGACTGCATCTGTTCCAGTGAGTGCCGGATCATTGAATGCGCCCAGCCGGAAGCATATTATGCGCCGGGACTGGATAAGATCGTTCTTCCGTTAAGGCAGATGTTCAAGGATGAAGAATCCTATGTAGCGACAGTGCTTCATGAAATGGTCCACAGTACAGGACATCATTCACGGCTGAACCGTGATATTGAAAATCCATTTGGCAGCATTGAATATGCAAAAGAAGAACTGCGGGCAGAACTTGGATCCATGTTTTTAAAAGCAGATCTGGGGCTTTCCATGCAGGGAGAACACTTCCAGGATCATTCCAATTACCTGAAAAGCTGGATCTCTGTGCTGGAAGACGATTACAACGAATTATTCCGGGCAGCATCTGACGCTGAACGGGCATCCATCCGGATCATGGACCGTTATCAGGAATATAAGAAAAATCCGGAGATTGGAAGAAAACCGCAGAATATAAAAGATGTCACTTTGACGCCAGTAAAGTGAAGGAAAGGAAACGGGGTATCAGGGGCTTTTGCCCCTGACAAGAAAGGCATTTGTCATACAAAATGCGTATCTTGCAAATTCCCTGCGGAAATTTGGGTTTGTGCTGAGTGACATCAAAGTGATGCCAAAGTGACATCAAAGTGATGCCAAAGTGACATCAAAATGGTACCAAGTGACGCCAGAGTGACGTCAGAGTGACATCAAAAAGATATCAGATTAGTGGAACGGAAAAAAGATATGAAGAACAGGATTATAACATTCCGGGTAACAGATGAAGA
>ENA-OWPB01001555-OWPB01001555.1-human-gut-metagenome-genome-assembly--contig:-NODE-1555-length-19794-cov-3.848929_pt1 | contig 19794 bp, 18 predicted proteins | sample MGYA00248260_ERZ651838 | MGnify/ENA primary metagenome ERZ651838 (study PRJEB26924, sample SAMEA4378304) | human gut metagenome | biome: human gut; feature: human-associated habitat; material: faeces...
GAAGAATTTATCTTTAGGAGAACGACCGGTATAAATACCTGTCATAACATTAACTGCGCCAAGTTCGCTGACCTGACCTTTTTCATAACCTTCCAGTTCCGGTTTGGTCTCTTCCTCAAATAATAAATCATAAGAAGGATTGTGTACAATCTCAGTTGTGCCGCTAATGCCGTACTTGCTTAAATTGATTTCTGCCATTTTACCTACCTCGTCCTTTCATTACTGTAATCTAATAGAGTACTTAATTCGAACCTATACTATCATTAAAGCCAGAATTTGTCAATAATTTATCAATCTTCTGTGTCAATTTTGTACTCAAATTAATACATTCTATACAATACAAAAAAATACGACCAGAAGTCAAGCGATTTCAATCAAAAAATTTTTTTAATCAGCACAAAATTACCGAAATCATCTCTGTACTGTCTTTGTCTGAAAGGCTTCGTTTATCCAAAAGCAAATTCCATATCAGACAGATATCATTTTTAATCAGAAAATATTATAATTCCTTCTTTTTCATGATACGACAGCTGCACAGATATGACACTGCTGCCATTCCCCCTGCCACAAGCAGGCTGATCATATCCACAGCTATATCCCCTATCACTCCGAAAACAGACAGTATCACTGTACTTTCTCCATCCAGCATTCCACTTTTTTCTGCCAGAAAATAAATCATGATACCAGTAAATTTTCTGCACATCGACAATATTGAGATAGGTGCTGAACCCGGAGTCTGCCAGAGATGCTCCAATCTGTGCTTTTTCTGTCATACTTAACTGATGAATATTTTTCTATTATATGCTATATATGGTTACTTATCCTTAATAAAAATCACATACACTCTAAAAAAGTCCATATGTTTCTACTTCACATTCATCTGTGTTGCAAGCGCGGAAAGCAACGTATCCTTGAAAACCGGCTTGCTGACATGTTCATTCATACCAGCTGCAAGACATTTTTTTACATCTTCCATATAAGCATTCGCACTCATGGCTACAATCGGAATCGTTTTGGCATCTGCCCGATCCGATGAACGAATCTGTCTTGCCGCCTCATAGCCATCCATAACAGGCATCATCAGATCCATCAAAATGGCATCGTAATAACCTTCTTTCGAAATCTGATACTGCTCCAATGCCACTTTCCCGTTTTCTGCCTTTTCCACACTGGCTCCGGCTTCTTTCAATATGTACTCCGCAATCTCCATGTTTAGTTCGTTGTCCTCTACAACCAAAATCCGTTTTCCGGAAATATCCGCATTTTCCAAACGTTTCCTGCGCTGTGGTGGATTCGGATCAATCGCAAAAGGCAAGATTACCGTAAAACAGGTTTCCACTCCCGGTGTACTCTCCACCTGAATCGAACCATGCATCCGTTCCACCAGTTGTTTTACGATCGACATGCCAAGTCCGGTTCCACCATACTGAGAACGTCCCGCATTTTCACCCTGAATAAATGGCTCATATAATCTGGTTTCAATAAATTCCTTTGTCATGCCGATTCCGGTATCGCGAATCTTAAATTCATAAGAAACCGATGTTTCCGACCGCTCCAGTTCACGCAAGCTTGTATAAATGGCGCCCTGCGGTTTGTTATATTTAATACTGTTTCCGTACAGGTTCACCAGGATTTTCTTCAGTTGCAACGGGCTTCCGATTAGATTTACATCCAGAACATCGTCATGCTCAGCATATACATGCAAACCTGCTTCTACTGCCTGAAACTCGATCATTTCCATAGTTTCTACACAGACCTGATCCAGATTAAACGGTTCCTGCTCCAGAACTACCGCATCCGTTTCCAGCTTTGTCATATCCAATACATCGTTTACCAGAGAAAGCAGATGTTTCGTACAGGCATCAATTTTTCCAATACATTCATCTACCTTTTCCTGATCCGAACGTTCATTTGCAATCATGGTAAGCATACCCATGATTCCGTTGATCGGTGTGCGGATATCATGTGACATATTTGCCAGAAATTCGGTTTTCACCTGATTGGCGCGCGTTTCATTTTCCACTGACTGCTGCAGTTTTCGGTTCACTTCAAAATACCGTTCAAATTCCAAAGAACGCTGTGTCTCCAATGCGGGGATCATCTTTGCATAAAGCGCATCCTTCCGCTCAAGCGCTGCCAGCATTCCACCTTTGTCGCCAATGCTTTTTGCATAGGTATACTTATATTCTTCCACTTTCAGACAGACTTTAAGTTCATCCGGATGCAGATTCACATATGCCTCCATACGTGCAAGAATTCCATATACCAGCGCGGTGTCTTTATCTTCCATTGCACAATCAAAAATTGCTTTGCAGGCATCGATAAACTCCGACACATACATTTCATCCATTTTATCAAGCACTTTTTTCTGAAATGTCTCATATTGTTCCCAGTTTTTCTTTTTAAATGCCAGAAGCATTCCACAGATCAGCAGATCATGCTCGACATATTGGTAGCCGTGATATTTTTCCACACATTTGTTATATGCCTCAGCTGATTCACGCAATCGGGACAGATTGTGGTAAATTGATGCCATATTCAGGTAAACATATGCACCCATTTTCTCATCCGAATCTCCCAGATACTGGTCTGCCATCAAAATATAACCAAGTGCTTTTACATAATCCTGTTGTGCAATATATGTCAGGGCAATATTGTTGTACTCATAGGAATAACGGCTCTTTTCTTTATGATTTTCTGCTATTTTCAATCCCCGTTTGAAAAAATACCGCGTCAGGATATACTCACCTTCACAGTATGCGATCACCCCCATCAGATTGAAACAGGAAATCAGCTCCGGCATATATTCGTAACTCTGATAATCTATAATCAGGGGCTCCAAAATTTCCTTCGCCGTCAGATAATCTCCCGCATGGTAATAGAGCAACGCTTTATAAAAACATGCCATCATTGCCACTTTTGTTTTTCCCGTCTCCTGGTTCATTACATCTGTATAAAAATTCAGCTGTTCCCGCTCTGGCAATGTACTGATCCGTTCTGTCTCTGCCAAAAATGCTTCGTAATTCATACTGTTTTCCTACCCTTATCTATCCTGTATCATTCACATATAGTAAAATAATACATAGAAAATCTTGGAAAAGCAATATTTTCCTGTGAAAAACAGTACACCCTCTTTTATTAGCACAAATCATTCGTTTTCATCCATGGTAGTCGTATAATAATATATTTCTCCCTTAAATTTTTGTTATAAAAAAGCCATCCAAATCGTTTTCGACTTGGATGGCTAATTTGTATTCAATTTTATTGATCTTCTACTTTACATCCAAAATTACCCGTTCCAGACTCCGCTTTGCACCCTGCTCTTTTTCATCTGCCAGATAACTATCCAATTCATCCTTTGTAAAATACCGCACTTGATAAAAATGCTGCTGTGCACAGCTATAACTTATAACACAGGAGTTCGTATCTGTTTCAAAAATATAATTCACGATTCCGGTTCCAAGCATATGATCTTCATCCCGCATGTATTCCATCTCTTTTGCAGTCCATATGGTATTTTCTCCCATATAAGCATTTGCCATTTTTTCTGCTTCTGAATAAAAATTCTGGTACTGTGCGGCATTTTCCGCTATCTCTTTGGAATAATTCGAACCGGCATCTTTTTCTGCGGAAATCGTTTTTATTTCTCCATTCTGCAGATCAACTGATACAAGGTAAGAAATGCCAGCAGTTTCATCACGGTAAGAAATGCGATTTGTTGTAAATGTCTCGCCATTTTCATCTAACGTCTGATCATGTTCCGTTTCAATTGCCAATGTATCAGCATCAATCCCATATAACCGGCTTAACAAATCAGAAGCTTTTTCTACGGCTTCTTCCTGCAAGATCTCTGTCACATCAACAGAATTTTCCGCTTCCTCTGCATCTTTTTGTCCCTGTGCCGTTACACTGTAATCCCGCTTTGCATAAAAATCAATGAGTTCCAACATCTGCTCATCACTCAATGCCATCTCCGGCAGATAAAAAGTGCTGTCCTGCGCCAGAAAACAGATCTGATCTGATACGATCTCTGACTTATCCGAAATCTGCAAAATATTTCTTTCCGGAAACAGCCCTTCTGTCTTATACTTTTCTGCCAATTCATTCAAGCGCTTCTGCTCCTTTTCAGATAATTCTCTGGAAAATGTATCCGCATCTGCTTTGGCAGCATCCTTCCAGAAAGATTCCTGTTCTTTCTCCGACGTCTGCTCCGCACGCTGTTTTGCATAATTCATTCCCGCGCGTACACCGCCTGCGCCACACACTCCGATACATAACACAATGCACGCTGCCGCTGCTATTCTCTTTTTGCGCTGTTTTTTCACACTCGTATTCATTTGCACTTCCGCTTCACAACACGTTCTGATCTGCTCCTGTACCATGGTCTGGTAATCTTCCGGCAGAATCACCGGATGCGCCTTCACATGCTCCCGGATTTTTCGGTCCATCTGCTCATCTGATAACATGTCCGCTCTCCTTTCCGTTCTCCATCCATTTTGCCAGTTGTTTTCTCCCGGCAGAGAGTCTGGTCTTTGTCGTTCCTTCCGGAATGTTCAACATCGCACTGATCTCCCTCACCGATAAACCATCATAGTAATAGAGAACCATGATAACCCGCACATTTTCTGACAGTTCCAGAATCGCTGACCACAAATGATCCTGTGGCACTTCTGTCACCTGTTCGTACTGTTCCGGATCAGCAAAAAGCACGACCTTCTGTCTTTTCGTGATTGCTGAACGGGAAACGTTGATCAGAATCTTCATCAGCCATGATCTTGCACTTGTACGTTTTCTGAGACTTGTACGATTTTCAAAGGCACGCACAATACATTCACTCACTGCGTCCTGTGCATCCGCCTGATTTTGCAGTATGGAATAAGCCAGCACATACATTTCCTTTTGATTTTCCAAGATCAGCTTTGACAATTCTTCCTTGTTTATTACACTCATATAAGTTTGTCCACCAATTCTCTATATTTTTCCCTGTATCAGATGTGAAATAAAAAATACTGCTATCCATCGCAGCAGAAATCATTTTTTCATCTGATATATATAAGACAATTGAAACATGCAAATGGTTTTCTAAAATTTATTTCAAGTCGAATATGCATGTTTTTCGATTCTTTTTACACACAAAAACAGAGGGCAAATGCCCTCTGCCATAGCTCACTCACTATAACTGATTTATCTTCTTTATTGTGTATTGCCCCAAAATAGTACTTACTATAACTGCAACTCCCCAACACCACAAAGTGAACACATCCGTCAGAAAATTCCACGGAAGCAATAAGTTAATTAGTTTGTTAATAATAAATACTATAACAATAAAATATACAATTGTTAATAAAATCTGTTCTATTTTCTCCATACCGCTTCCTCCTTCATTTTTCTTCTATGTCGTCAATTTATAATTCTGCTCATCTGCCAAACGCTGCTTCAATTCACTAAATGCATCGGTATCTGTATTATCATTTTCTGAATCAGCTGACACGTTTGTATCGATCTGAAGTGATGATACATAATTTTGAATCGGCAAATCTACACGATACACTTCATACTCGTATTTCCAATATGCATCCTCGGAATCAAATCCTTCCATCGCTGACTGATATGCTCCTGTCGTATCATTTTCCAACATTGTACGAAGTTCCGTCAACCAATCATTGATATCTTCCTCTGTAACCTCATATCCGTTCTGGATTGCTGCAACATATAATGCATTTCGTTCCATAGCGTCTTTCTCGGCTAACTTCTGTGCATTTTCTTCGCTTTCACCATTATTTAGGTAAAAATCCGTATACTGCTGAACTTCTGCCTTAGAAATAGCAATATTATTTCCAACTGCATATATGTCATCCCTGCTCAGATATTTTTTTTTCTGACTGGCAGAAAGACCCTCTACAGAAAGTGATTCAATGTAATAGTCATTGATAGACTGGTAATTATCAGCCACTTTTTTGTTATAATCTGAAACTTTTGCCAAGCTGTCCAGACCGCCCTCTAAATAACTAACTAACTCATCAAAATTAGAAATCCATATAGAATCCAACAATTCTTTCCCATCTTCAGAAACAATCTGTATCTGTCCTGTTTGTTTGATTGAACCAACTACATTCTCACCACTCAAAATATTAAGATCCAGTGTAAATTTTGTTTTTTCTACTGAAATATTTTCAGGTTTAAAAGTATAACCATATTTTTCAGCTAATTCCTCATACTCAAATGGAATCCGATTAGCAGACATAGAATCCAAACCATTTTCTGTACACAACGGTTCTAAATCTGAATAGTATATTTTCACCGGATCATTTTCTGTTGAACCCAGTGCATCCTTGTAGTTATCCCATCGTCCTTCATAATTTGTAGTAAATGCATTCGTCAAAAAATTTTCTTCTATCGTTTCTGCATTTTTTTCTGTTCCGCACCCTGGAAAAATAAGCAATATCGATATTATGAGCCCAATAATTATTAACCTTTTGCTTTTCATCATTTTCCCCCCCATATCGTGTATTTTAGCCTTCTTTCGGAACAAATGTCGCTTCTTCAACCTGAATTGGGCAGAACTCCACACCGTATTGTCCTTTGATTTCCTGATCCTCTGGTGCTCCACTATCTTCCGCAGATATGTCTAATGTACGCTGCTCGGTTCCCATATTTTTACCACAGGCATACATTTTTCCATCATCTTTCAAAATGAACAGGTTATCATAATTATATTCATAATTCATTTCCCAATATGGACTCCAATGATCTGCCACATCATTCAATACCATTTTCTCTGCCCAGACCATAGATACATCATCTGCAACTTTCTGTGCTTCTTCTACACAATAGCCTTCGGATTCTATTCCACACTGTCCCCAGAAATTATTTCCCCAGGTATACAATTCATTATCATTGGTAATTGCCGCCATTGTAGTATCGCCACTGGAAATATATTTTGCATTTTCCAGCATCAGATGCGGTGTCTTATAAATCATCGGTTCTTCTGCCACCTCCACCCGGTTAATGCCATAAGTACGCCCCCACCAATAGACATCACCATTATTTTTCAAAACAGATAAACTGTACATTCCGGCGCTGACATAGGAGACATCTGACATCAGCAGTTTCGGTGTATATTGGATATTTTCTCCCGGATTTATCGTATAAATATCATATTCCGGATCTTCACTGACATCATTCATCATCAGACCATCCATGTTATCGCCAACACCGTAAAGGTCACCATTTTCTGTGAGATAAACCATAAAATATCCATTTACAGAACAATCTACATGCACAACATGTTCCGCAATTTTCTGATAGTCCTCATAATACTGACCGGTATCATCTGTGTCTTGCGGATCATTTAATCCCAATTGTCCATATTCATTTCTTCCACAGCCCCATAACACATGATTCTCATCAATATAAAAACGGTTCAGACCGGTTAATTTGTTTGTGATATAACATTTTGAAATATTAAAATCTCCTGACCAATCCTGTTCACTGAATCCTTCCGGTGCATAAAATGATTTCACTTCTTCTGCATCTTCCTGCTCCACTGTTGGCGAAATCTCTGCATTTTTTTCCGAAACAGGTTCAGATATCTGTGACGGCGTCCCTTTTTGTCCGCATCCTGTAAGTAAAAATGCCCCTGCTATCAATACTGCTGCAATTCTTTTCCCCTTCAAAATGTGCACTTTCTCCTTACTCTCCTTTTTAATTATAATTCACGAATCTTTCTGATAAATCAATTATATCATAGCTAGTGAGTGTAAGACAATATTACCCACACCGATAAAATTCTTAATATTTTCTGTAGATTCTCAGGCAAAATGTTAGCACTCTGTTTTTCAATTCTTCAATATCCGAATCAGCAAATAGCATAAATAAGAAATAACAAAGCAGCCAACGGCTCTCACTGATTTCCCCAAATATTCCCGTTCCGGAGCATATTTCTCACACCGCACCCAATCAGCCATCCGCTCTGCCTTGTCAGTACCCCATCGGCTCCAGAATGCAAAATCAGACCACTTTGTCGGTATCATATCTTCCGGTATCTTTGCATGAAACCGCAAAAATATCACCATCAAAAGGGCCACACCTGCAATAAAGCAAATTCTGACTGCCGTTCCCTTCACATAATCAGGTTCAATCCGATATCCGCCTTTATAATATTCTTCCTGTGCCGCGTACTGCTTCCGATAATTTTTCCACTCACGAAACATCAGCCGAAGTAGCCACAGCCATAATAAAATACATAAACCAATGCTCAATAAACCTATCACACTGTTTATGAACCGATAATCAAATGCCGTTCCTGCAAATCCAATCTTCCATTCCACTGTCTGCTCCAACATCGATAGTGTACTGTTTTCTGAGGTTTCTATCGTCATGTGATCCAGTCTGGCTGCATGCAGATCCTTTGCGGAAAACACTGCTCCCTGTGTTTCCCTGGTCAGCATCCCAAGTACCTGATAAGTATGTCCGTCCATGGTAACAGAAAGTCCGGTAGCATCCGAAACACCAAACAATTCCTGTGCCGCTTTCTCTCCCAGAAGGCATCCATCTGTAATCGTGCCATCCAACATGGCAGTGGAAGGCAGCAATAACTGACTGTTTCCATCTACAGCATACACTTCCACCCTGCTGGTCCGTCCCAGATTCTGATTTTCCAACAGGTGAATACCTTCTGTTCCCAAGATAACATAAGAAAACGGTTCCTTTATTTCCTCGTTTCTCTGCCGCATCTGTACTGCATCTTCATAGGTATAAAACTGCCGGTCTTTTTGAAACAGTGTAATCCGGTTCTGATACATGGCTAATTCCTGTTTCTGCCGTATTCCCATGGCATAAAACGTCAATCCGCAGGCAATGAGAGCAATCAAAACCACCACGATTGCGTTTTTCTTATTCTTCATCTAATTTCACCCTGCTTCCCTCTGCAATGTCCTTATCAGAAGATACGATCACCTCTCCGGAAATAACTTCTTCCACTGCCACATACTGCTCATTTTTATCCAATACTGTGACCGGCACTTCCCGCGCCACAAGCTCCGTTCCAAATACCGAATCCTGTTCTTCCATCACATAGATAAAATACTGGTTATTCCCCTTCTGGTGCAGACAGGAAAGTGGCAGACAACAGTCATACGTGTTGGACTGGTTATCTACGATTACGGTCAGATTTGTTCCCACCGGATAGAGATCCCCCGGTAAATCCGCAGTCAGCAAATATCTGCCAAAACCATCCATTTCTGATCCGGTGTTTTCTGAAACAACCGCCGAAGATACCTCATACGTTTCTTCTTCGCCCGCCACGTTTTGTCCCCGCAGAGTGATCACACTGTTTTCCGTGATCTCATCCCGGTATTCATCTGACAGATTCGCTGTAAACCGCACCGTTTCTGCAGCATCTGCCAGCATCACCGCGATCCCATCTACGGTCTCGCTTCCTGCTGCCACATTGATCTGACCAATGACACCGGAACGTTCCGCCTGATACACGCCGCCATTTTCTACATAAGTACGCAAAGCATTCAACTGTTCTTCCAGCGTATCCGTATCATTTGACAGGTTCAGATCTTCTTTAGTCTGCTGCACCGTATCTGATGCTGCCCTGACCTGTTTTTCCTGCTCCCGCACCACTGCTTCATAGGCACTTTTTTGTGCTTCTATGGCATTTTCCAGTTCTGCTGCAACAGATCCGTCATAAACAGAATCCGCCGATTCAGATGTTTGCGTATCACCTGTATTTTCGTCAGAATCAGCCGTTTTTGTATCGGTGCTCTTTTTATGCGTATTTATGTAATTCTGATACTCGCTGACCGCTTTTGTATAAGCTTCATAAGCAAGCGCCTTTTCTTCCTCTGCATTTGTTTTTACATCCTGATAAGATGCTTCTGCCCTTGAGATAGATAAACGGTCTTTCTGATCCGCTCGATCCAGCTCCGACTCAAGTGCTTTGATCTTCTCCTGCACTTTCTGCACATCTACCGTAAAGATCACGTCCCCGGCTTCCATCTGCTGTCCTGCCGAAGCCTGCACCCCGGTCACCATCAATCCCGCAGGTACATATTGAAGGAAATAATTTTTTGCCTCAACGGAACCATCCAGCTGTATCTCATGTGATATTTTCTGCCGGGATGCTTTTACCACGCTCACATGCGCCTTTACGGCCGAAGATGCTGCCCTGGAAAATATCGTCAACACAATCATCAGCGCAAAAAACACAACGGCAATCCGTACCCATCGTTTTTGTTTCATCTTTTCTATCCTTTCCCTTACTCGTTGCCCCCGATCGCTGCAATTCCCTGTTCCAGATACTTACGTCCACACAAAAATACAAGTAACGGAGGCAGCAGGGCAATCAGTGCCGCCACAAATGCCACACCTGCATTTTCCTTTGTGATCGTTGAAAGGTACAATGACAACGGTTTTAACCGGTCAGACCGGAGGAATACCGCCGGCTGCTCGATCAGGTTCCAATATTCCAGAAACGCCAGCACGATCACCGACATAATCCCGGGCATTCCAAGGGGAATCCCGATCCGCCAGAAAATCTGCCATTCATTTGCTCCGTCCAGCTTTGCCGCTTCGATCACATCCGTCGATACCTTGGAAAAGAAGCGGTACATGATAAAAATCGGAAATGTGGAGCAGGCTCCTGGAAGGATCAACGCCCACAAAGTATCGATCATCCCCATCCGGTTCAAGACCAGATATTCTGACAGCATCAGCACCTGAAACGGGAACAGCATCAGTACAATGTAGAGCGACAGCAGGATCTTTTTCCCCGGAAACTGCCAGCGGGCGAATCCCCATGCCGCAGGCAGACTGAGTAGAAGCTGTCCACCGATCACACCGCCTACAATTTTTACAGAGTTCCAAAACATGACATAATAGCCCGGCTGATCTAAGAGCAGTTCCACATAATGCCGCAAGGTCGGCTCAAAGGGCAGCCAGGTCCAATGCAGAGTTCCATCTGCTGACCACAATGCCGCCAGATTGTTTCCCAGTTCCGGCGTGCTTTTTAAAGATCCGCCTAACAAGAAAATCAGCGGATATACGGCCGCAAAGGAAAACAGAAACAATATGATTAAAATCAAAATCCGAAGGATGATCCTTCCTGTCTTTTTCATGTCCAATTCTCCTTACGATGTTTCCCGGTCAAACAATTTCTGAAATACCATGATCAGCACAAACAATACAAGTCCCATCAATACTGCTCCAGCAGCCAGCTTGTTCACCGACAGATCCCGAAACCAGTTGTTGAACAGATGCTGTAACAGATAAATATGCTGCTCCGGGTAATCCCCGGCGATCAGATAGGCTTCCCGGAATACTTTAAACCCATTGATCAGCGATAACGTCAGAATCAAAAATAACGATGACCAGAGATTTGGCATGGTGATGCGGAAAAAGCACTGACTTTCACTGGCTCCATCTACTCTGGCAGCTTCATAAATCTCCGGTGAGATCGTGGCAAGTGCCGCCAGCCAGAGGATGATATCGTATCCCAGATTTTTCCAGATATAACTAAACACCAGAATGCCAAAGGAATACTTTGTATTCAGCCAGTTCTGCCCTGTCACACCAAACCAAGCCAGAAAATCACTTAAGAATCCATTTCTGGTAAAAAGCACGTTCCATAACAGTACAATGGAAGCCACCGGCATTGCCATCGGAAGTAAAAACACACTTTTCAGCCAGTTTCCAACCGTTTTATTTCTCTGCAGATAAATTGCGATAAATAATGACAAAAACAAAAGTAATGGCACGCATGCTGACAGAAAAAGAACTGTATTTCCTGCTGCCAGACGGAAAGAAGTATTTTCCACTACCGTTTTATAATTTTCCATCCTCACAAATCTCTGCCCGGTGCCATCCAGAAAAGACCTTCGGATCACATCCAGATATGGAATCACAAACAGCACCAGCACACCGATCAGACTCGGCAGCAAAAATAAATAGGCGCGTGAGAAGCTGCTTTTTGGGCATTTCTTATTTCTGTGTTTCATCCTCTTTTCCACAACTCACACGCACCTTTCTTTTTTATTCGCCAAGATACAGGTTGATTCTGTTTGTCGCAGATGCCACCGCATCATCCAAGCCTGTGGAGCCGTTCAGATAGGACTCCAATGTCTCCATCACGATATCCCTTACAACCACATCCTCTGTAAATGCATGATCAATCTGTTTGATCTGCTGTTCCAGAGAAGCATTTTCTTCCTCTGTCGGAGCATAAATGTAAAAACTTTCGATATTTTCACCCAGATAAAGTTCACAGATCATTCCATCCTCATCCGCATCCATACCATCTCCACGCACTGCACTACGGAAAGTATCTAATGTGATCGGTTCATAAGTGTTCATATTCAACGTCTGAGCCTTATCTCCCAAAGAAAATGTGATAAAATCCTGTGCCGTCTCTGCCTGTTTTGTATTCGCATTCACTGCCAGAATATTGCAAGGCTGATACATTGGATACAGCGCATACTCCGCTTCCCCATTATGCTTCTGTGTCGTAAGGGCTCCAATATCTGTAACACCTGCCACCAGACCTGCTGATATATTCACAGAATCGTTATAATGAATTTCCACCTGTCCTGCCTGAATACTTGTCGTCACTGCATCATCTGTCACTGTTTTATCCGAAGCTGCTTCCGCCAGTTTTCCACATAACTCCATATATTCTTTCAATGTACTCTCATCCACCACATGATCCTGGATCATATTTTCCGCATATACATCATACAAAAACTGTGTATACTGAGAAAATGCATGATAATCAGCCGTATACTCATAACCGGACAATCCCGCCTGATCGGCATTTTTCAAAATCCACTGGCCAACCTCAGACGGTGAACCGATCTCAGAAGCCGGATCTGTTGCACCCTGCACCGCATAGAGCAGGAAATCCGTTGGAATCGCATATAATGCTCCATCTTTCTGGTAAGTTTCCGCAATCTTTTCAAAATACCTGTCATCTGACACATTCACATCCAATGGAAGCAGTAATCCCATATCCGTATATTTTTCTACGGAAAGTCCATCCATCACGATCAGATCCGGTCCACTGCCACTCATCAGTTCCGTATTTAACTGCTTGATCGCATCTGTACGGGTAAGTGCCGCTTCATCTTCCATTCCTACCCGAAGCTCCACTTTCAACTCCGGATGCTCCTGCTGATACAGCATTGCTGTCTGTATAACCGCCGGGCTCTTGGTAAGACTGTAGATCGTAAAGGCTGTCGTCTCTTTTTCCGGATCCGGTTCCATCCGCCACAGGGTTGTCTCTCCTGCTGAAAGTGCACTCAGATAATAGGTATTCTGACTGCCCTTACAGATTGGAAGCATACCGTTAAAACTGGTTCCACCATGAACAGTATCCGGAACTGACAACGCATTTACTGTCTTTCCGTCTCTGTATTCATAAATGGCTTTTGTTGTAACGCATACCACTGTATCATTCCATGCTTTCATCGGTGCAAATACATCCCGGTCATTTGCTTCCCACATATCTTCCACAAATTGTTCCAGACCGTCCTCCGGCTCCTGCTCTTCAAGCGTCTCCGCATTCAGACAATATTTAATTTCATCGCAATACACGATAAACTGATCTTTCATTGACAGGAAACCAGCTCTGCCATAATCATAAGACAGGCTTTTTAATTCTTTCTGCTGTGTAATATCATATAAAACACACTTGTCTATTCCTGCAATTGACAGCACATGGGCATTAACTACCGTAATCTTCCATACACTTCCGCCCAGTTTTTCAAATACCTCTCCGGCATTCAGTTCTTCACTGTCATTCTCTGTAATCCGGAGCAACCGGCTTCCACCGGAGTCTGAGGCACCATCCTCAGGATCTGAAACAACAACAACAAACGCACTCAGATCGTCTTTTTCCACTTGCAACGCACCTGTCGAAATATAGCTCTCTGTAGATATCGTATCTGGAAGCTTTATTGCTTCTTCCCAGTTTTCTCCCTGATCGGTGCTTTTCCATACCAATACCGGATCTGTCCCATCTTCAGAAGTCCCGTCCGTCAGTGCATAGACTTCTCCTGCCTCTGTTGTCAACAGATCGTTATAGTAATAAGCATCTTCAATGCTGATAACCGAAGCCAGTCCGACACCATTTTCAACCGGAGTTTCATTCCCTACACTCAACGACGTATCCTTTGCTGGATTTTTATCCTGACCACACCCTGCCAGCATAAAAAATGCCATTCCTAATATTCCAATCAGTCCCCATATCTTTTTCATGTAATCCGCCCCATTTCTGCTACATCTCAAGATGAGATGCTTCTATGTAAAAAAACAGTTAATATCGCTTCACCCAGTGAAAATACTTCATCCCACATCACATATATCAAAACTTAATTTTGCTTCTCTCTTATTCCTCAACAGGTTGCATATCGCTCTGCCAGGTCACCCACATGGCTGGACGGACCGCATAACGTCTGCTGTCTAATAATATTTCTCTTTCAGCCTGACCATAGCCTGAAATAACACCAACTCCATCAGTATCATAAAAACAATCAGCCATCCACCATCCACAAGCATCTTTTACATTGAGCATATACAACCGCTGTTTTGCATATTCTGTTGGATAACACAAAACTTCATCATGACCATACTGAAAATCAAAACAACTTCCTTCTTTTGGATTTGGATTCGGATCAGGGTCAAAATACAGACACATTTCTGTATAACTCAATAGAAATATTTTATCTTTTGTTCCTCGTTCCAAATGGTAATAAGGTTTTCCACCTAACAGTCTTGTTGAACTATTCTTTGCCTCAAAACCTTCTGAAAAAGATAACACAATGTTTGCTTTTTCGTCCTCTGAAAATGCACTGTTATAAAAATCATCATTCAGCCATTCACGGATTGTTGAATCTTCCCAGAGTACACGATTTTTTCCACTGGTATCATAGGGCTGTGCATCCAGACCATACTCACTGATCAATAGCACTTCATCGCCTTTTTTATCAAGGACACGCCACTCAATAACTTCTCCCTGATAACTTCCATACATAATATGCTGCCCACGTTCCAATGGAACGGTACTTGCTACTTTTTTGCCACAGCCGAATAATCCTGTACTCAATCCGATGAATAATGCAACTACAATTCCTCTATATAATTTTCCTTTCATACACATATTGTCCTCTCTTTCCACAACCTTTTAGCAAAATATCCTTAAATTCCCTTATATCCCACCAGACCTCTCTTCTATTCACATTATGCCACATATTTACATCTTTGTGTGATTTTGTCCACCAATTCACAAAATCTGTCCATCAATTAACATTTTTACATACACCCAAAATCTCTGTAACATTCTTGTGTCATAATTTACGGACAAAAACAGTTGATTCATGGCCAAAACCAACACAGGTTGATACTTATTGCTATAATGATTACAAATGAATCAATGTCTAAAGCCATGTTTGCCATTAAACTCTTTTTCTGCTATTCTTTATTTAATTGAATTTATTGTTTTGGGAGGTTTTATCATTGATTCAAATCGCAATCTGCGACGATTCAGATGTAACACTTCAGCATCTGAATCAGGCAGTAACTACTATATTACAATCCAATCAGGAAGTTGCAGATATCACATTGTACAGCAACAGTGAAAACCTGAGCTATGACATCAAAGAAGGTCACTTTTTTGACCTGATTTTGACAGACATTGAAATGCCGCATATAAACGGTATGGAATTAGCCGCAACGATCCGGACGCATCTGCCAGGCGCGCTGATCATTTTCATTACCGCTTATACGAAATACGCACTGGATGCCTTTGAACTGTCCGCGTTCCGCTACATTGACAAAGAAATGATCCCGGAAAAGCTGCCGACAGCCATCAAAGATGCCTTTCGGGTTCTTCATATGCAGGCCGACCAGTATTATCTGCTCTCCAATACACGCATGTATCGAAAATTATTACTGAAAGACATCTTGTACATATCCCGCGAAGGAAAAAACAGTGTTTTTCATTTAACAAACCAGACCGAAGTAAAAGAACGCAAAAGTTTAAATCCGGTGATGGAAGGACTGAACAGTTCTGATTTTGTTTTTGCTGACAGAGGCATCATCGTAAATCTGATCCATATCGTCTCCATTCAGGACACGACGATTGAATTGGATAACGGTGAATTTCTTCCTTCCAGTCTTGCACGTATCAAGGAACTCAAATTACTGCTGCAAAAAATATGGAGGAATTCTTTATGACAACATTCTTCATGATATCCGATTATGGCTTTGCCATACTGAAAGTGTTTATATTTTTTATATTGCTACATGCGGTTTATCCTACGTTCAAATACCGATATGCGGTCATTATTTCCTGCATTGCGGCACCATTTTATATACAGATCAATGACTATCTGCTCTATACGATGCTTTCCGTTTTGCTGTACATCCTGATTCTTTTTATCGGCGGATGCATTTTAGTTCGCAAGAAGTTTTTTGTTTTAATTTTTCTATCCGCCTTTTATGTGCTGATGGCGGGATGTATTGAACTTTTTTATATCACAATGATGTTGAACTTTTCACGTCACGGAGCAAGGTTCCTTTCGGTTCTTCATTCCTATCCTGACCGGACAACGGTTGCATTTTCTCTGATTACAAAAGGATGTGAACTTGCACTTGTCCTGATTACAGCTGCAATCATCCGTCGCATGAGTGATGGAAAAAAGAAAGTCTGGAAACTGCTTATCGCTACTGTTGTTGGATGTTTTGTTATGATCTACCTGATGCATAAAACATTCAGCAACTATTTTGAGGCTCCAAAGTTCTGGGTGATCCTCATCGCTTTTTTACTGCTGCTGTTTACCGTTCTGCTCTTTGAAATTGACCTGCGAAACAGACAGCATTTACTGGAAAAGGAAGCGTTGAGTAAACATCTTCTGGAAGAAAAATATCAGAACCTAAACGAAGTATACAGCCAGAATGCAAGATTATATCATGATCTGAACAACCACCTGATTGCTCTGGATCATTTGCTGGACGATGGAAATATACCGGAAGCGAAAACGTATATCGCCGCGATTCAGAAACCCGTCCAGATTTTAAAGAAAACCCACTGGACCGGCGATGATGTAGTAGATGCCGTATTAAACAATAAAATACAGCTCATGGAAAATCGAAACATCCACTATGAGATTCAAACCGATTTTCCGGATAAAACCGGAATCGAAGCCGCCGACCTTTGTACGATACTGGCAAACTTACTGGATAACGCCATTGAAGCTGTCGGTAAACTCCCGGAACAGACTGCTCCATTAAAAATCCGTATCCAGAGCATTAAGAAATTTGTGTTGATCGAAATTTCCAATCCATCCAAAGAAATCAAATTTACGGATGATGGACTTCCACTAAAAACACGCAAATCATCTTTTCATGGATGGGGACTGCATAATGTCACTCAGGCAGTAGAAAAATATAATGGAACAATTTTATTTGAATATGAAAATGGAATTTTTACCGCCTCTGCAATGCTGTTCTTTCCGCAAAACAATGACGATGTTTCATAAATCACAAACAAAACGGTACGCTCCTTACTTGGAACGTACCGTTTTGTCTGCCCTTATTTTTATTTCGTTTTCATTCTTTGTTGGATAAATCTGTAATGCTTCTCCACTCACAAAATTGGAAACCTTTCCAACGAAAAGGAGTAATTACATCATCTCCGGGTTATCCTGGAACATATGCAGGAATTTTGCTTCGTCCTCACGGTTAGAACACCATAACTCAAGTTCCTCTCCGTGCTGACCAAGAAGTGCTGCAATTGCAATATACTGTGATAATGTAGATTTCAGATTGTATTTATCACCATACTCTGATGTTAAGATTACATCTCCAGTACACTCATTAACAACTCCTAAAAATACGTTTACATCTTTGACATTTTTGATTTTCATACGTGTTTCCTCTCTTTTTCTAAGCCTTTTTACGTTGCGAAAACCCTATCTCATTGATTGAATCATACTATCTGGCTATGTATTTGTCAATAGCGGAGTGACACCATATTTTATACCAAGATTCCCTTTTTATTATATGTAAGAACCTTCTTTTTATGCTTATATTATAACAAGATAATTTACATCTTAGCAAGAAAAATCTTTTGAAAATTCCTTTACTTACATTACAATTACTCTTTAATTATTTCTTCACTTTTACCAGAACCCATTCATCAGAATACTGAGAATCGCCGTCTTTACACGCAGCTGCTTATTTGCAAGCGGCGCATACATTTTCAGCTTCACACTTCCGATCAGCAATCGTTCCGGCTTATGATAAGTATACTGCAGCGCATTTGCCGGTATTTCATAATAATCCCTCTGTCTTCTTGCCGGAACAAATACATCCGATTTTGTCTCATATTCCAGCTTCATCAGCTTTTCGGAATAAAGAATCTTTTCCATGCGCCGTCAGTTTCACTTTGCCCTCATCTTCTACAATATCCATCTGCTTTAACACTGCCAGACAAACGAATCGACAAAAATTCTATTCTCCACCCGAAAAACCGGAATTATTGCAGATGGATCCTATCGTATTTTTGGAATTACAGATCAGAATCATATTGTTGATTTGTCGGATTGTATTTCTATTGAGCAGTCAGCTACTAAGTCAGAAGGTGATTTTATTATTCCTTTGGGGTACTGAAACTGGCACATGGGATACCCACAATACGGATAAATCTTTAGCTGAAGAATAAAAATACCTCCTGCACGAAAAACACCTACGATATTTTTCATGCAGGAGATGTAATACATTTTCCTTTTGAATATTGCCACTAAACCATGTAAAACTATATCCGTAGTATACTGCTATAAATGACGATTTATGTCACGCGCACCATATATCAGGCGTCGTACTTCCATAACATCTCCAATAACTACATAGTATACAACATAATTCCTCACATAAATCCTATAATAAGGATAATCCCTCTTTTTTTGCAGAACGATACGGTTCAAAGGCAAGAGGATTTTCTAGTCTTTTTAATATAGAAGTTTCTATATCATCCACTAAGCGAAGTGCTGCACTTTCATTTTTCAAAACGTTTGTAATATAATTTATTGTACTTAACAAATCTGTCTCAAATATAGGAAGATAACGGAGTGAATAAGATTTATTTTCCATATATTGCACTCCTTGCTTTTTTAAATACACTTTCATGAGAAAGTCTTTCATCAGTCACTGCTGCTTGCCGATCCGCCTCATCAAGCTTCATTTCTATATTATCAGTAAGACTAGCATATTCTTCTAAACTTAAAACCACCATAGCACCATAACCATTTTTTGTTAAATATACCGGATTTCCGTTATTAACAATTGTCTCAATTTCCGGAAATTTATTTCTGAGGTCAGAAACAGGTCTGATTTGAATCATTTTTATTTCTCCTTTCGCTTTATATTATCTTTATTTTATCTTAATTTTATCACATTTGCAATTTCTTTTGTTAAAAATAAAAATTAATATCTTTTTAGTTCATTTACGTCTTTTATAACTATTTTCACTATAAAGTGATACTTTATTACTGAAAGGAAGTACTTATATGGAAATAATAACCAAATTTATTACAGAAAAAAATACATTCAAATCATCTATTCATAAGCCATACTTATCTCGCATTGACTTTAGTGCAATTTGTGCATCTTTTACTGCCCTTCCTTAATCTGATTCTCAGATATTTTTATATCACCATATATTTTAGTCTTTATATCTCGTGACATGCTCCCACCACTTAAATCACAGATTTTGAAGTGGGGGCTTCTTGCTCA
>ENA-OWPB01001557-OWPB01001557.1-human-gut-metagenome-genome-assembly--contig:-NODE-1557-length-19742-cov-6.820541_pt1 | contig 19742 bp, 19 predicted proteins | sample MGYA00248260_ERZ651838 | MGnify/ENA primary metagenome ERZ651838 (study PRJEB26924, sample SAMEA4378304) | human gut metagenome | biome: human gut; feature: human-associated habitat; material: faeces...
CGAACTCGATCTGGATGTCGTACTCGTCCCGCAGGATGTCGTAGACCTCGATGCCCGCCAGACCGATGTCCAGCGTGTGGACGCTGAGCTTGGTGGTGTCAAAGTCGAACACCGAGTTGCCGTTGCACAGCTCCTTGCCAAAGGCGTAGTAGCCGCCCACGGCGTTGATCTCCTCGCGGGCATACTCGGCCATGTCGGCCACCTGGTGGAACACCTGCCGCCCCCGGAGGGCCAGGTTCCGCCGGGAGATATCCAGGCTGGACATGAGCAGGTAGCTGCCGGAGGTGGTCTGGGTCAGGTTGATGATCTGCCGCACATAGCCCGGATGCACGTTGGGCCCGATGAGCAGCAGGCTGGACTGGGTCAGGCTGCCGCCGCTCTTGTGCATGGAGACGGACGCCATGTCCGCCCCCGCTGCCATGGCCGACACCGGCAGGCCGTTGCCGAAGTAGAAGTGGGTGCCGTGGGCCTCGTCGGCAAGGCAGAGCATCCCGGCGTCGTGGGCCATCTTGACAATGGCCCGCAGGTCCGAGCAGATGCCGTAGTAGGTGGGGTTGTTCACCAGCACGGCCACCGCGTTGGGGTGCTCCTTGATGGCCTTTTCCACCTGCTCCCGCTTCATGCCCAGCGAGATGCCCAGGCGCTTGTCCACCTCCGGGTTCACATACACCGGCACCGCGCCGCAGAGCACCAGCGCGTTCAGCACGCTGCGGTGCACGTTGCGGGGCAGGATGATCTCGTCGCCCCGCTTGCAGGCGGTGAGCACCATGCTCTGCACACTGCTGGTGGTGCCGCCCACCATCAGGAAGGCGTGGGCCGCGCCAAAGGCGTCGGCGGCCAGTTCTTCTGCTTCCCGGATGACCGACACCGGGTGGCAGAGGTTGTCCAGCGGCTTCATGCTGTTTACGTCCACGCCCACGCACTGCTGGCCCAAAAAGGCGGTCAGCTCCGGGTTGCCCCGGCCTCGCTTGTGGCCGGGCACATCAAAGGGCACCACACGCATCTGCCGGAACCGCTCCAGCGCTTCGTAAATGGGCGCGCGGCGCTGGTCCAGCCGGAACCGTGTACGGTTCTCACTCATCTTTTTTTCCTCCGTCCCTGGTTCCAAGACAAACAAAAAAGCGCAGGTGCCGCACCAAAAAGTGCAGACCTGCGCTTGGAAAAAAGCCATTTTTTGCGCGGAGAAAGCCCCCGGACAAGATGTGCCGGAGCCACGGGCCGCGTTTCAGCATGATCCAAAAAGACGGGATGATGAGAGTCTATATAGCAATTCTGCTTTTACTGCTCTTTATTGACCGTTTCACATTGACCGTTTCACAAGTCTGCGCACTGGCTGCACAATTTCATGGTTGTAAAGGAACCAACTTATAAAATTTGAGCTTCTAACTCAATCAATAAGGCAACCTGCGTTGCCGATCGGCAGTGGACCCGGCTGTCCGTATGGCCATGGGGCAAAACGAAGCTTTTGCAATCGCCCGCCCCGCCCCTGTTGGGCGGTCCGTAGGTAAATTGCTTTGAAAAACTCTTACAAACTCGATTCGTCTTTCAAAATCGAGAGAAGTATAGCACAGATATGGTGCATTGTCAAGAAAATGCGAGATATTTTTTCACGCTTTTGCCCGCTTTTTACAAAGCTTTGTGAAAAGCGTGTGTATCCATCAGTGGCAGCTGTGGTTTCCGCAGCCATGGCTGCCGCAGGTGTGGCCACCCTCGCCGTGCGCTTCATCGTGGTGGGTGCAGCGCACATCGGGGTCATAGCCCAGCTTGCCCGCCAGCAGGGCCAGCACGGCGGCATCGGCATCGCCGCTGACACCGCCGTAAAGACGGATGCCGGCCTGCGTCAGGGCGGCCTGTGCGCCGCCGCCGATGCCGCCACAGATCAGTGTATCAACGCCGTTTTGTTTCAAAAATCCGGCCAGCGCACCGTGGCCGCTGCCGTTGGTATCGACCACAGCTGTGTTGAGGATCATACCGCCGGAAACCTCATACAGCTTGAACTGCGCGCTGTGGCCAAAGTGCTGGAAGATCTGTCCGTTGTCGTAAGTGACTGCAATTTTCATGGGGGATACTCCTTTGTCAGGGTGTGGGTCGGAATAGGCATAACTTTGCCAAATGCGAAGGGCAGGGGTTACAGGTATCGGACTGTCTCGGTCAGCGGTTTGCGGGCGCTGTGGTTCGGCAGCGGCGTGACACCCTCAGCGGCAAAGCCCAGATCAAGGATCATGAGGATCTCCTCGTTTTCAGGCAGTCCAAGTGCCTGTGCCAGCTTGTCGGGGTCAAAAAAGTTCAGCCAGCAGCTGTCCACACCGGTGTTGGCGGCGGCCAGCATCAGGTGCGTTGCTACAATGGACGCATCCTCCACGCCGGAGTCCCGCTTGCCGCCGGGATATGTAAAAACATTGCTGCGGTCAAAGGCTACCACAAGGCAGGTCGGTGCGCCGTAACGGCAAGGCGTTGCAGCGTCGATCTTAGCCAGCCCCTGTGCAGACTGGATGACATAGATGCGCTGCTCCTGCAGGTTTTTGGCGGTCGGTGCGACCCGGCCGGCCGCGAGGATCGCGTCCAGTTGTGCGGGCGTAAGCTGGCGCGCGCTAAAATTTTTGCAGGAATAGCGGCTTTCAATGACCTGTGTAAACTCCATCAGAATAACCCTCCTTGTATGGCGGCGGTAAAGAGCTGCCTTTATAGTTTGATTCTACCACCGAACCGCGCAGCTGTCAATTTTAGGGCAATACCGCGTAATTCTAAGGCAACACCGCATAATTCTAAGTGCCGATACGGCGAGCGAGGTGCGGCAGATGCTAAGCCAAAAGCGCAGATAATACTGGATGTCTTATCGAGCATTTTGGCAACGCAGATGCCGTGCCGCAGCCGCCGGAGCGGTGCTTAAGCCGTCAGGCGGGAATTGTGCGGTGTTGCCCTAGGTGCCGATGCGGCGCTTTGCTTTGCATTCCGGCGGGATTGCTGGTATAATAAATGTATCCCATCAGGCCGCCTGTGCGGCTAAAGAAAGGTCTCCGCTATGGAAACATCCCCTCAGGGCACGGCCCTGTTTCATCTGCCCGGTCTGTTTGAATTTTATGACCTGTATGCGGCGTTTTTGCCGCTTTACCGTGCGCATCGGGAATATTTTTACGACTGGTGCGCCATCGGCTCGATCTACGGCGCACCGTCTGACTGCTTATGGGCGGGCGGCCGGGTCGAGTACAGTGACCGCACCCCACGCGAGGTGCTGGCGCTGACGCATGAATATGGCATCTCGGCGCGGCTGACACTCAGCAATTCGTTGCTGCGCCCGGAGCATCTCACAGACCCGGACTGTAATGCGCTCTGCCGGCTGTTTCAGGAACAAAAAGACCCGCAAAATGGCGCTATCGTTCATGCTGAGCTGCTGACGAAGTACCTGAAAAAGAACTATCCATCGCTGTATCTTGTATCTTCAACCACAAAAGTGCTGACAGACTTCAACGATCTGCGGCGGGAGCTGGCGCGGCCGGAGTTTCGCTATGTTGTGCCGGATTTCCGGCTGAACCGGGCATTTGACAAGCTTGCAGCGCTGCCTCAGTCCCAGAAGGACAAGGTGGAGTTTCTCTGTAATGAATGCTGCTGGTTCGGATGCGCGGAACGCAGGGCCTGCTATGAGGCTGTCAGCCGCAAAAATCTGGGCTTGCCCGGCCCGGAGCATCACTGCAGCGCCCCCGGCGCAGAGGGCGGGTATCGCTTCTCCCGGGCGATGGCAAACCCCGGCTTTATCGGCATTGAGGACATTCGGAAAACCTACCTGCCGATGGGCTTCACCCAATTCAAGATCGAGGGGCGCGGCCTTGGCAGTGCGCTGATCCTTGAATTTTTGCTCCACTACCTGACCAGACCGGAATATCAGCTGGCTGTCCGTGAGGAATTGTATCTGGACAATATGCTGGACCTTTTCTGACCGGCTTTGTGCTGAGGTGAGGAAAGCTGTTTGCATTTTTCTCCGATTTGCGTTATAATGACAAAAAACAACAAAAAGCAGGAGACCGCCATGAACAAACTACTACTTGTCAGCGCCATGCAATATGACTTTCACACGCTTTTAAAGGTGGCGGACATCTGCGGCTTTACCGGGGAAATCGGCTTTCATGATGCCGAGGACGGCTATTTGCTCACCTTCCCCGACAATGATGGCCACGCCGACCGCCGCATTGCGGAGTATCGCAGCCGCCTTCGTGACCTTGAGCATAATATCTGGAACCGCTGAAAGCGTATCCTGCCATTTTTATCTCTGCCAAGTGCGCCTTGCTCTTGGCAGATTTTTTGTGCCGTATGTTACCCCAGTGCCACATCCAGCACCATCATCACACTGAAGCCAACGGCAAAGAATACTGTGCCAAGGTTAGAGTGCCGCCCCTGTGACATTTCGGGGATCAGCTCCTCCACCACGACATAGAGCATCGCACCGGCCGCAAAGCTCAAGAGATAAGGCAGTGCCGGTATCACAAGCTGTGCGGCCAGAATCGTCACCACTGCGCCGATTGGCTCAACCACGCCCGAAAGCACACCGCCTGCAAAGGCCTTGCCCTTGCTCTCTCCTTCGGCGCGCAGGGGCATCGAGATGATGGCACCCTCCGGGAAATTCTGGATGGCTATGCCGAGGGACAGGGCCAGCGCGCCCGCGGCGGTAATCTGCGCGCTGCCTGCGAGAAAGCCGGCGTACATCACACCGACTGCCATACCCTCCGGGATATTGTGCAGGGTCACCGCCAGCACCATCATTGTAGTGCGGCCCAGTCTGCTTTTTGGCCCTTCAGCCTCCTCACTGCCGATATGCAGGTGGGGTATCAGATGATCCAAGGCAAGCAAAAACAGCACGCCGAACCAAAATCCCGCAAACGCCGGGAAAAAGGCAAAACGCCCCAACCCCTCCGACTGTTCGATTGCCGGGATCAGCAGACTCCAGACCGATGCCGCCACCATCACACCGGCGGCAAAGCCAGCAAGCGAGCGCTGCACCAGATCACCCAGTGCGCGCTGCATGAAAAACACACACGCTGCGCCCAGCGATGTACCCAAAAAGGGAATCAGAATCCCCCAAAAAGCTTCCGTCAATGAAGTCGCCTCCTTTTATAGTATATAGACATAAACACAGGTACTTTATACCCTTTCCTGCCCCACGCAGCCACAGTCACTTCGCTTTACGGCGGTCAAACACAGCCAGCCTGTTTTGCTTTTTTGTACCGCAATGTTACAAAAGCCTGCTTGCTCAAGATATGCTTTCAGCTCAGTATCCTTGTAGATGGTCATGCCATCAATGATTTCTGTCCATTTTTTGTCTTTGTCCGTGTCGCCGTTGACTTCATTGCAGATGAGGAAGGTGCCGCCCGGCTTCAAAACCCGCCAAACCTCCCGGAAACATTTTGCAAGGTCCGGCCAGAAATAGACGGTTTCAAACGCTGTGACTGCATCGAACCAATCGCTGGCAAAAATGATGCGCTGCACGCTGCCCTGCCAGATGACACAGCGATCCCTTTGAATCGCCTCTGCATTGAGACGGCGGGATTTTTCGACGCTGACAGCAGAGTAATCCACGCCCTTTACGATGCCGCGCGGACACCTTTTCAGCAGCCGTTTGATATTCGCTCCGCCGCCGCAGCCGCAGTCCAGCACCTTTGCGTCCGGCGCAAGATGCAGAAAGTGAAGCCCCCACAGCGCCATGGGGGTGTGGGCAAGGTTCATCATGGTGACCATCAGCCTGCCGCCGAAGCCTTTGGGGTCTCTCGTGTTTTCAAAAAATGACATCGTTTATCTCCTTTCGACTTTTTTACACTCTGCGTAGGTAAGTGGAATGGAATTCTGCAAGACAACACTTTTGCAAACGGTCCAACCGTTTTGCTGCAAAAATGCCAGATACGCAGCACTCGTCCATCTGCTGTGCAGCGGAAAGCCTGCAATTTTCAACGCAAGAGCCTGAAGCTTTCCCCAAGGGGAATTCTCTGCATGGGTAAAGGTAGGAGCAATCAGTGTGCCATCGTTTTTAAGCACACGGCGAAACTCGATGAGGGCTTTCTCAGGATGCGGCACAATGTGCAGTGCATTGCAGACAATGACAACATCAAAGGACTGGTCAGCATAAGGCAGATGGAACATATCCTGCACGGAAAAATACAGCTTGGAGGAAAAATTACCCCGCTTTGCCTGCGCGATCATCGCTGCGGAGGAGTCAGTAGCCTCAATGTGGTCGGCAGAACACAGGAGATGCTTTGCCACCTGCCCTGTGCCGGTGGCTACCTCCAAAACGGTTTTGTGCCACACAACAGGGCGAAGCAGCGCATATAATTGATCATAGGCTATTGCATTCTTACGCATAAAGCGGTCATACCGTGCTGCATTTCTGTCCCAAAAATTCTTTTTCGTAATGCTCAGCTCCTTGGTTTACATCAACTAACTGCTGCTTATTTGAAAAGCTGCCCGGCGGCAGTTTGTATATGTGGGTTAGAATAATCTAACCGCTGGATCGTAAAAAAGCTGCCTGCAGCCAAAACGGCGCATCAGCAACGATTCTACGATAGTTCGTTCATATAATAGCAGTCTGGCACCCAAATGTCAATAGGGTGCTAAAGGTGCTTTTGTGCGTTTGAATTTCAACAAAAAATCTATAGCGGGCAGTGCGTTTTACACTGCCCGCTATAGGGATGCTTATTTTAACCGTTTTCGTCCTTGGGGATGGCCAGATTCAAGAGGATGGCAACGAGTGCGGCGGGCACGATGCCGGAGCCGCCGAATACCAGAGAGAGCATCTGCGGTGCGTGTGCAAGGATGCCGTTGTTGGCGCCGATGCCGTAGCCAAGACCGAGCGCTACCGAGACGATGCTCAGGCTGCGCGGGGTCAGTGGCTCGCGGGTGATGAGCTGAATACCGCTCACCACGATGGAGGAGAACATCATGACAGCTGCGCCGCCCAGCACCGACTGCGGCATGATCGAGACGAGCGCACCCAGTTTGGGCACCAGACCGCAGAGAATCAGGAAGATGCCGCCGGTGGCCAGCGCAAAGCGGTTGACGACCTTGGTCATGCTGACAAGGCCGACATTCTGGCTGAAGGAGGTGTTGGGCAGCACGCCGAACAGTGCGGCAAAGCTGGAGCCGATACCATCGCAGATGACGCCGCCGGACAGCTCGGTGTCGGTGGCCTCGCGGTCCATGCCGCCCATGATAACGCCGGAAATGTCGCCCACGGTTTCAACCGCCGTGACGATGAACATAATCATGACCGGTGCGATTGCGCGCATATCAAACACCGGCTTGACCGGCATCAGCTCGGGCAATGCAAACCATTTAGCCTCGGCCACCTTGTTCCAGTTCAGCACCCATGCCTTGGTGTAGGCAACGCCCTCGGCGTTCAGCGCCGTGGTGGGCAGAACAAAGCCCATGAGAAACGCTGCAATGTAGCCGCAGATGATGCCTACCAAAATCGAGGAGGAATTCAAAAAGGTGCTGCCGGAGTGCTTGCAGATCAGGATGACGACCAGCACAAAGATGGCGAGCAGCAGGTTTTCGACCGAGCCGAAATCCTGCGCGGTGTTGCCGCCGCCGAAGGAGTTTACGCCGACCGAGATCAGGCTCAGACCGATAGAAAGCACCACCGTGCCGGTAACGACAGAGGGCAGCAGCTTGCGCAGTGGCTTTAGAAAGAAGCCCAGCACGGTCTCAAATAGGCCGCCGATCAGGGATGCACCCATGATCGCGCCGTAGGCCAGCACACCGCCGCCCATCGAGGCTGCGACCGAGCTGAACACCCCGATGAAGCCGGAGGAGGTACCCATGATGATAGGCACCTTGCCGCCGATGGGGCCGATGGAATACAGCTGAACCAGTGTGACGATGCCCGCCACAAGCATGGCATTCTGCAGCAGCGTGACGCGCAGGTCGGCAAATTCACCGCCGGCCAGGCCGCAGGCACCCGTGATGATAAGCAACGGCGTAAGGTTGCCGACAAACATCGCCAACACATGCTGCATGCCCAGCGGCAGTGCCTGCTTCAGGGACATCTTGCCTTCAAAGCGGAAGGCCTCGGGGGAAAGATCGTTTTTTTTCATTCCGCAACTCCTCAGATAAAACCTATTACAATATAACATGTACCGCCAAAGCGGAAGGGCATACCACCCTATTTACACATTATACCATCCCATGCCCCATGATTGCAATTCCATCAGCCGCCACAACAAAAATTTTGTGGTATTTTGAAGAAGGCCGAACGAAGGCAAAATTTGTCAAAGATTCTTTCCAATAGATTTGCACCGTAAATAAGGGGATGGAGCTTTTTGTATGGGCAAAACGATCCGCGCGGAGGAGTCTTGCAAAGCTGGGCTGCAAATTTTGGCGGAAAGTTCACCAAGCTGTAACATTTTGTTGTACAATGGGGGTATAAGGGAGGATCGCAGTATGAATCCGATTTTGATTGTGGACGATGAAGCTGCCATTGCTATGTTGGTGCGGCGCATCCTGACGGAGGCTGGCTACCGCTGCCAAGCCGTGACCGACAGCCGCGCGGCGGCGGATTTGCTGGAAAAGAACCGCTATGATCTGGTGCTGCTCGATGTGATGATGCCCCATCTGGACGGGTACGATCTGCTGGCGTACCTGCGGCCCACGGGCACGCCCTGCATCTTCATCACGGCGAAGGACGCTGTGGCTGAGCGGGTGCGCGGGCTGAACAGCGGCGCGGATGATTACATCGTCAAGCCGTTTGCCCCTACCGAGCTTGTGGCCCGGGTGGAAAGCGTGCTGCGGCGCGCCGGGCGCAGCACCGCCGTCTATACGATGTGGGAGTATACGGTGGACGCTGCGGCCTGCCGTGTGCTGCGCGGTGAGGAGGAAATGCACCTGACCCGCAAGGAATATGACTTACTTCTCTTGTTTTTGCGCAACCGGGGCCGGGCGCTGTACCGGGATTACCTGTACGAAACCGTCTGGGGCGATGACGGCACGGGCTGTGACACCCGCACGCTTGACACCCACATTGCCCGCCTGCGCCGCAAGCTGAACCTTGGGGACCGCCTGCACAGCGTGCGGCAAATCGGGTATATGCTGGAAAAGGAATAAAATGTAACCCGCCCGTGACGAAGCTGTAACCAACCGGAAACAATCCTGCACTATGCTGGGGGTACAACAAACAAAGGAGGATAACCACGATGAAACACACCGCAAGGCTGACCGCCTGTCTGCTGGCGCTGGCGCTGACGGCCTGCACGGCCGCGCCGCAGGATATGCCTGCAGGTACGACCACCGAGACAGCCGCCGCGCCCGCGCAGACTGCAGAACCCACCACAGAAACACCCGCCGTGCAGGACACACTTACACCCATTTACACGACCTGGGGTACGGCGGTGGGCCAAGATGCCGTCTACAGCGCGATGAACATTGACGATGCCGGCCAATACTTCGCAACAACGATTGATTTTTCCACGGGCGAGCAGCGTATTCTCTGCAAAAAGCTCGGCTGCAGCCATGCGGATGAAAGCTGCCCGGCCTACATGACGGCCATCCGTAACGGCTGCGTGCCGCAAGCCATGCTGCTGCCCGTGGGCGACCGGCTCTATTGGCTTGTGGATGGCCGCCACAATGAGAGTGACAGCGCCTATCTGGATGTGAGCAATCCGGACGGCAGTGACCGCCGCCGTGTGGCCGAGGGTGATGACCTGCCCGATTTGACCAGTGCCTATATCTGGTACACGGATGGCACAGCACTGTATACATTTGTACGCGGATATGACAAATATTCCGTATTGCGTCTGGATGAGGGCGGTGCGGCGTGCCTCTTTACCCGCAGCATACCGGACGGCGAGGACTATTTCGCCGTAGGCTGCTGGCAGGACAAAATCGTTTTGCAGCACAGTGGAGGCTATCTGCAGCAGCCCTTGAACCCGGCCGGAGCGGCCGCCACGGATGAGGAGCTGCGCGCATGGCTGGCCGCCGACGAAGAGGCGCAGAAAGAGCAGACGAAAAACCTCTGTCTGCTGGATACGGCGGGCAGCATGACCGACACCGACATGACATGGGGCGGTGATGCGGGCAATGTCCAGCTTGTCCACAACGGTGCGGCCTATGTGCTGAACGAATCGGGGCTGGTGACAAAATTTGACCTGACTGCGGGCACAGCCCAAACCCGACAGCTTGACCTGCAGGGAGTATCATACGGTGTCGTGGAAGGCGCAAGGCTGGACGGCTGGATCCCTGTGATGGTGCGCGATGACAGCGAGGGGCTGCTGAACCCTGAGACCGGCGTCTACACCCCGCTGCCGACCACGTGGCTAAAAGACCAATCCATCGAGCGCAGCCCGTTTATTGTGGCGGCCAGCGACACGATGCTGCTTGTGAAATACGGCGAGATCTACTACACGACAAATGACATCGGCACGGACGGCGCACCCTACAGCTTTACCACCTGCCGCGGGGAGTATGGGATCATTTCGGTTAAGGACTATCTGGCGGGCAGTCAGGATTGGGTGCAGGTGACGCTGCAGGGCCGCGATCTGGTATGAGGAAACAGTGATGAAATTTGCAACCAAGCTATCTCTGGGCTGCATTTCGCTGCTGTCCTGCGCGCTGGGCGCGGCAGGGCTGCTGCTGACCGGGCAGAGCTTTTCCGGCAGTCTGGCCAGCACCCGCACGGCCCTGCAGGCCCAGCAGGAAAAGGAAAAGTACGCGCTGGAACGCATCATCTTTCAAGCCACAGACAGCGCGCAGTTTGAAAATTACATTTTGGCGTCCGCTGCCCAGCAGTATGCCGAGCAGACAGCCGATGCGGGCAGCAGCATGGCACTCTGGCTGGACGGTGCGTATGCACTTTACTCCGGCCTGCCTGCGGCCCTGCCGCGCACCGCGCTGAAGCAGGCCCTGACGGACGGCGAAAACGCCTGGCAGCTGACCCGGGCGGCCGGGCGGTGGTATCTGCTGCTGACCCAGCCGCTGGATCTGCCCGGCGTGCGTGCCGATATGCTCTGCGCCTACGATGTGAGCGCGGTGTTCGCTACCCGTGACGCCCAGCTGCGGGCGTGGCTGGCGGCATCGGCGGCGCTGCTGGCATTGGGCGGCGGGGCAGCTGTGCTGTTCAGCCGCCGTGTGACCCGCCCGCTGACTGCGCTGCAGACGGCCAGCGAGAAAATTGCCGATGGGGAGTACACCCAGCGCACGCAGGTTAAAACTGATGATGAAATCGGCGCGCTGAGCCGCAGCTTTGATGCAATGGCCGCAGCGGTGGAAGGCAAGATCAACGAATTATCGAAAACAACGCAGAGCCAGCAGGACTTTATTGCGGCATTTACGCATGAGGTCAAGACCCCGATGACCGCGATGCTCGGCTATGCTGACCTCATGCGCGCCCGGCCCGATGACGCCGAGACCCAGCGGGAGGCAGCGGGCTACATTTACCACGAGACCCAGCGGCTGGAGAACCTGAGCCGCAGTCTGCTGGTTCTGATGGGGCTGGATCAGGCCGGGGCGCTCGAACTGGTGCTCTGTCAGGATGCCGGGCTTTTGCTGCAGACTGTGCGCAGCCTGCCGCAGGGCAGCACGCCTGTGCCGCGGGTCATCAGCGCGGGGTGCGTGGTGCGGGTAGACCGCAGCCTGTGGGTGGATATGCTGCGCAACCTGACCCTCAACGCCCAGCGCGCCTGTCAGGGCATCGAGGGCGCGGCCATCACCCTGCGGTGTGAGCGCCGCGCCGGGCAGGCGGTTTTCACTGTTGCCGACACGGGCTGCGGCATCCCCGCCGCCGACCTGCCCCGCGTGACCGAGGCATTTTACATGGTGGACAAGTCCCGCAGCCGGGCCGCAGGCGGCAGCGGCATCGGGCTGGCACTCTGTGCCCGTATTGCCGGGGCGCACGGGGCAAAGCTGGAAATCACCAGCACCGAGCATGTCGGTACGACCGTGACTATCGCCGTGCCGGAGGTACTGCCGAGCGAAAGGGAGGCTGACAATGACACGCAAAGCTGATACGCTGCGCCCCTTCCTGCGTTGCGCCGCTGTGGTGCTGTGCAGTCTGACGCTGCCGCTGGTGGTGTTCGCCCTGTGGGACCGCGCACTGCTGGCAGCGCCCCACATCCGCACGGACGGGGAGCGCTTTTCGGCAGCCGGGCGGGCCAACGCCACAGCCTGCACCCTCTACGCCGCCGAGCATGTGACGAAGGTGCCGCTCGGCAGCAACAGCCTCTGGGACGGCGGCTGGACGGCGGGCACGATGGACGGCAGTGCACTGGCCCGCGCCCGCCGGACGCTACGCGCCCTGCATGAGGCCGGACTGCTGTGCGATGACAGTTATGCCGCTGCACTCTCGGTCTGCCGCTTGGACTACGGCAGTTGGGAGCTGTACACCGCCCCCTGCGGCCTGACGCAGCTGGTACGCCGCCCGGAAGAAATCTACACAGACACCGATACCGAGCATGTGTATATCCAGCTGATTCTTTCCAGTGACGATGCACCGCTGTATTTTAACTATCAGAACGATCTGGGGCAGGGCGCTACGCTGGCCGATGACGCTGTGGCGCAATATTGCGCCCTGCTTGGGCTGGATGAGTTTGCCGACTGGCAGTACCCGGAATGGGGCACAGCCGTGCGGGATTTCGGCGCGGCAGGCTACAGTGAGACCGCGCAGGTCTACGCCGTGGCGAACGCCGGCGGGTACAGCGTTACGCTCTCCGCCGCCAGCATGACGCCGCAGACCTTTGCGGCACTGAACACGCAATATGGGGAGGAAACATCATGAAAAAGTACCTTGTTATCACTGCCGCGCTGGCGCTGGCCCTGACAGCCTGCGGACAGGCCGCAGCGGACAGCACACCGACTGCGGCCACAGAAGCCACAGCGGCCCCCGCCGAGCAGCCGCAGAGCATCTGCAGCGGCGCCCTGCGGCTGCTGACTGCTGCTGCCGATGGCGTGTATTATCAGGCGTTCAACGACTGGGAAATCAACTACACCGACACGATGGGTCGTGCACTGATCTATGCCATCGACGAGCAGACCGGCGATGCCCGACCTGCTTGCAGCCTGCCCGACTGCACCCATGACAGCGCAGCCTGCCCCGCGTGGAGCGACGGCAACGTGACGCTCTGCTACGGCGATGGGGATGAAGTCTACCTGCTGGTGTTCCATTACAACGACGAAACCAGCTATTACTGCTGGGAACGAATCAACGCCAACCACACAGAACGCACTTTGCTGGCGGATGTGGAGCCGGGTCTGCACGTCGTGGGCCGCGGTGTGGCCGTGGACGATAAAAACCTGTATTACAGCGTGCTGGACGATGACCGCCATCAGACGCTGTGGGCTGTGGATAAAGCAGGCGGGCAGCCGCAGAAGGTCTGCAGATGGGATGATCTGGCCGATGGGGCCGGGGAGTACTCCCCCGAAATGTACACGCTGCTGGAGGTCGGCTGTCGGCAAATGACCTTTGCCAAGACGATACAGTCAACAGACGCCCGAACCGAGGCAATACAAATTTGCACAGTGGATCTGGCCAATGGGAGCTGTACACCGCAGCAGCTCTATGAGCGCGATGCGGGCACGGTGTTTGTGACAGGGGACGGTATGGAGAAGCGCGACCTGATCAGCTACCGAAACGACTACCATATCCTGACCGAGGGCAGCCGCAGCGGCCTTGCCAACTGTAACTACCAGAGCGGGGAGGTCGGTTATCTGAACACGGCAGCAGATAGCTTTACCCTCGTGGCAGACGGCTTTCCCACAACCCGCGCAGGGTGGGAGTGCTACTACTCCCTGACTGGCTTTGCCGATGGCTGGCTAGTGTGGGTGGACGAGTGCGGCCGCGATGAAAACGGCAACGGCACGGGAGACAACACGACCCGCCAGTATTTCTGCCGCAACGGCGTCAAGACAGAGCTGACACAGCAGCGCTATATACAGGGCAAGGATGTGCAGAACATCCGGATTCTGGATGCTCAGGGCGGCCGCGTGCTGGCCGCTTACGACACCAAGAACGGCACCGTCCGGGGCATGGAAAAGGACGGCACGCTCTACACCCAGCCGATGAGCTGGGATATCTACGGCGTCATAGCGTTGGAGGATCTGCTGGCAGGCAGCACAGACTTTACGCCGCTGGCGTTCTCGGATTGACCCCCTGCAATTTGTTTCCATGCAGCTGCATTTACTTATAATTCCGCAAAAGCTCCCTGTAAAAATCTACGGCAAGAGAAATCTTATCCGGCCAACGCCCACGCGCCCATAAGAACTGTCAGAAACAGGATGTTGGAAACTGTGAACAACGCAAAATACCGGCCTTTTTGTAACGGCAACTCCCTTGCAATTTCTCGATACGAGATCAGGCTGGCCATTGAGGCGATCAGCGTGCCAAGGCCGCCAAGATTTGTGCCGATGATCAGGGCGCGGATATTCTCTGTAAATCCCGAAAGCAGGATCGCCGCGGGCACATTGCTGGTTACCTGTGAGGCAAGCACAGAAACCCATACCTCGTGGCCGGTAAGAATATGCTGCAGCCATCCGGAAAAGGCGGCAAAACGCCCCAGATTGCCAATAAAGATAAAGAGCGCAACAAAGGTGAGAATCAGGGAATAGTCTACACGGCGTAATGTGTCCCGGTCTGCCAAAAGCACACAGGCCAGAGCCGCAGCAAACGCGATACCATAGGGCATAACACGCAGTACCGCCAACAGACAGAGCACGAATAAAATACTGTACAGCGATACTAGTGCCTTGTTCGGGCTTGCAGCAGCCACAGAATGTGCCATGGAGATCTTTGCGTCACGGCGGCACAGCCCCACCGCCCATAGCGCAAGAAGTGCCAGCGACAGGATGGAGTAGGGGAGCATCAGCAAAACAAAAGAACCTATATCCATTCCGCTTTTTCCATACAGGTACAGGTTTTGCGGGTTGCCAAGAGGTGTTAGCATACTGCCGAGGTTTGCGGCTATCGTCTGCATGCAGACGATGGGAAGCAGCAGCTTATCCCGAACGGAGGCGTCCAAACTGTTTACAACGACAAATGTGAACGGAACAAAGGTAAGCAGTGACACATCATTGGTAATCACCATGCTTGAGAAAAAGCATAGCCCCACCAGAACAGCGGTCAGCTGAAGCGTTGTACGGGTACGGGACAGCAGCGCGCGCCCAAGCCGATCGAAAACGCCCTGCCCCCGCAGCCCTGCCATGACCGTCATAAGTGAGAACAGGATTGCAAGCGTGCGGAAATCAATATACCCAAGATATTCTGCATCCGGAAGAGTGAAGCAGGAGGAAACCAGAGCCAGGCAGGCAGCAATGCTCAGAACAGGCTCTTTTTGAAAAATGTGTTTTATCGCCATGGCAGAAAGCTCTTTTCCGTAATTTTCATTTCAAATGCTGTGCCGCAAACGCTGGCAAACAGTGCTTGAAATTTATCACACATTATACAATAAAAGCCGATCCGGAACAAGCTTGTGAAGGATATTTTGTATATGACCGTCACTGGCGAGCTGAAGGGCTTCAAGGGCGCCTGCAATATTTTTCTTGTCATTTCAAAAAAATGGAAGTACAATAAGGATATGCTGCCTGAAAAGCGCCCAGCATTCTCTGTGATGCGAAAATGCGGTTTTTGATACACAGACAGCGTGACAGGAATTGAGGAGGAGCTACGCCATGGAAATCGGCCAAAAAGTCAAAATCATCTCAGACAGTACCTGCGATCTTTCACAGGAGCTGACGGCGAAGTACGATATCGACATTCTGCCGCTGCATATCCTGCTGGGCGAAAACGAGTTCCGGGATGGCAAAGATATCACACCCGATCGCATTTTCGCGTGGGCAGATGCAAACAAGGCAACGCCGAAAACCTCTGCGCCGTCTCTGGAGGACGCCAAAGCGCTGCTGCAGCCGTATGTTGAGGCCGGCCGTGAGGTAATCTGCTTTTCAATCTCCGGCAGCATGTCCACCTCCGGCAATGTCATGCGCCTTGCCGCCGAGGAGCTGGATGCCGCCGCACAGGTTACAATCATCGACTCCGAGAATCTCTCTACCGGGATCGGACTTCTTGTGTTGGAAGCTGCCATCATGGTGGAGCAGGGGCATACGGCGGCAGAGATTACCACTGCCGTCAGGGAACTCATCCCGAAGGTGCGGGCAAGCTTTGTCGTTGACACGCTGGTATACCTGTGGCGCGGCGGGCGATGCAATACCGTTGCCGCTTTGGCAGGCAGTGCGCTGCGGTTGCACCCCAAGATTGTGGTGGAAAACGGCGCCATGCGGGCAACAAAGAAGTACCGCGGGAAAATCGACAATGTAATTATGGCCTATGTGAAGGACATGGAAGCTGACCTGAAGGCAGCCCGACCGGAGCGGATTTTTATTACCCACTCCGGCTGCAGCCGTGAGGCAGTGGAGGAAGTGCGCTCTTATCTGAAAGGGCTTAACATATTCTGTGAAATCCTTGAAACAAGAGCCGGCGGTGTGATTTCCAGCCACTGCGGCCCGGGCACGCTCGGAGTGCTGTTCATAGCAAAGTGATGTGGCGCGTATAATAAACATACAGCGTGCGGCGTTTCTGCGTAAATTCAGTTGCAGAAGCGCCGCGCGCCTTTTTATGTGCTCGGAGGAAACCTTCAAAGCGGAAGAAGATATACAAGCAACGCTGATGATCAATCGTATAAATGCACCGAATTTGAATAGGATTCGCCACGCTTTTTTGCAAAACACAACGGGCAGTCTGGCGCAGAGCATAAAAATGTACACTTTAAAGATGGAAGTGCAGAATATTCAGTCCGAGGTTGCTCGTATCTGGCCGAACTAGCTAGGGAAAAGCAATCTGGGGGAAAAGGCGTAAGCCATAATTTATAGGGAAAAATCCATCCATACACAATTTCGCTAAATCAATCAATTTAGCGAATACTTGTTATTCGCTACAATTTACATTTAGCGAAATGCGGGTGAGGGTTCTCGATGATAGTAAACATCGGGGGCCCTTTTTTGGTGCCTCCGGGAAAGAGGTAAAAAATGGAAAAGTACAACGAGCAGATGTTGCCCAAGCGGGCGCGCAGTCAGCGGCAGGCCGTGGGGAAGGCATTGGAGTTTGTAGTTCTGGCGCTGGATGGCGTGAAGGATTGCAAGGCATGCGGTAGTGAAGTTGTCGCTACATGGCTTGACCCTGTGGAGATGCGGTTGATTTATGCAAAAAACTACCTGTCTGACGCGATTCGGGAAGGGGGCGAGCTGTGATGCCGAAGGTGGAGTTTGTGCCCGTGGTGGAAGTGCCGTTGATTGCGGTGACGGAAAAAGTATTCGGGGGCAAGGGCGGGCAGCCTGATACAACTATGTATCGGTTGTATATGGCCGATGCCAAGGGCCATATAGGCTATATCTACAGCAGCAAGCCCCACGCGGCGGGCGAGGTCGTGCGGCTCGGCCTTGTGGAGCGTGACGGCAAAATGCGGCTGGGGCTGGTAAAGTAACCGGCATTCGCCCTATATCTAATAGGGCGAATGTTGTGTACATTTGTACACAATGAGCCAAGAAAAAATAAAATATAAAAGGCCAGTCGAGGAAAAGGCGGGCGGGGTCTACAGCTGTGACAAGGTACAGCTAGTGTATCGCCTGCGGTTCGGAGAGGGACAAGAGCTGCTGGACCAGATGGCCCGGCAAGGCTGGTTTGAGTACGACCATTGGGAGAGCAGGAAGTTTGGCACTTATCGGAACCAGTTTAGCGTAAAGTGTGGGGCCGATGGGAAGTTGAGCTACTGGCTCGGGGTTGGTATGGTAGCTTATGGCAAGAGCAGACCGAGCGATACGGCCAAGTTGGAGTTCAACCCAAACAAGGTCGGGGGTGAGCGGTCGTTGCTGTGGCTGCTGCGCCAGCTGTGGAGCCGTGCCAAGTTGCGCGAGGGCTGCGAGGTGAAGCAGTGGGATTTGGCCTGCGACTGGCCGGAGCCGCGTGAGTGGTACAGTCTGCGCAAGGATGCGCGGCTGTATGAAGAGGTTATGAGAAGCAAGGCCGACAGAACGCAGTATCTCGGAGAGAGGAACAGGCCGGGCCGCTGCAAGCTGTACAACAAGCAAGTGGAAAGCGGGCTGGCAAGCCCGCTGACGCGGTTGGAAATCACCGTGGAAGGGTTGGCGGGGCCCCATCAGGTGGCGGCCCTGTGGCCCACCGTCTACCGTATGGCCGATGTGCAGGGGGGTGCCGAGATTGCCGCACTGAACGACACAGACCGTTTTATTTTTGCCACGCTGCTGGATTCGCCTGACAGGTTAAACGAGTTGGGCAGGCGCAAGCGGGCACGCTTTGCGGGCTTGTTGGAAAAGTGCCGTTACCGTGTGGAGTTCGACCCCCAGGCGTATGGGCGGGTTCTGGCCGATGTAGCGCAGTACGCGCAGGCCCCAGACCCCCACGACCCTGCGGCGCTGCCGCGGTGGGAGTGGCCGGGGGTAGACCCGGATTTTCAGCCGCTCGAGTGCTGGCCGATTGAACGAGTTTACAAAAACCGGAATGTAAAGGGGGCGGAAAATGAGCCGTAGCAGCTATGTGGAGCCTACAGCGCTGGGGCTTGTACTGGCGGCATTGCAGCCGACAAATCGGCTTGTTTTTGAGGCGATGCTGGCCACAGGTCTGCGGGTCGGGGATGTGTTGAAGCTGACAACGGAGCAGGTGAAGCGGCAGCGCTTTACCGTCCGGGAAAGCAAGACCGGGAAAACTCGGCGGGTGTACCTTCCGGCAAAGTTGCAGTTACAGTTGTTGGCGCAGGCCGGGCGGCTGTATGCGTTCGAGGGTCGCACCGACTGGCGCAAGCACAGGACGCGGCAGGCCGTGTGGAAAGATACCGTGCGCTGTGCGGCGTTCTTCCAGCGGGGCGGCTCCGTGCCCAAGGGTGCAACGGTCAGCCCACACAGCGCGCGCAAGGTGTACGCCGTGGGCGAGTATCGCCGCACAGGCTCCCTTGACGATGTGCGGCGCAAGCTGAACCACGACCCGGCGCACATGGCAACGACATTGGTATATGCGTTGAGTGACCAGCTTAACGCGGACGAGCTCCGCGCTCTTGGGAGAAAATCAACATAGACAGGGCGGCCCCGGAGGGGGCCGCCCTTGCTGTTATATGCGGTAGGCGGCTTGGTGTTCTTCCCATGTGATGCCCCCGACAGCGAGGGCGGCGTCTGCGTTGGCTTGCAGCTGATTGCGCAGTGTGATGCAGCCGCGCCATGTAGCCCGGAGACGCTCCGGGGGTAGGTGCTTGTGGTCACTGGCGTAGTTGAGCAGGACTTGGTAGTTTGCCATGGCCATGCGGGCGAGTGCGAGGGAACGGCGGTAGTTTGCTACTGCGGTGGCTACTGCTGCGTTACCTGTGATATACATGTGTTGTACCCCTTTCTGCCCTGTTGGGCAGTGCCTAAGAAGCACGGCACAGTCAAGGGCCGGGCCCACACAGAATTAAAGGCACGGCTCGGCGGAGCGCGGCAGCAGGAGAAGAAGCGGGGGCTTGCGTATATGGCCCCCGCTGGGTGAGTGGCAGGGTGTGAACGCCGCGCGCAGACCCTTGATGCCGTGCTATAATGGGGTTCCCAACAGGGCAACAGGGGGGAGCTGCCGTTGATGGTGGGGCCCGTGCCCGCAGGCACCCCCGGCCCCGCAGGGCCCCCCCGGCCGCCAGCCAAGGGGCCGGGCGCTTGCGCCCCAAGGCGGGTACAGCCCCGCAGGGGCTACCCGCCGCGCCCGGCCCCTTTTCAAAAGGCGGCCCAGCTTGGCCCCACCATCATACAGGGGG
>ENA-OWPB01001570-OWPB01001570.1-human-gut-metagenome-genome-assembly--contig:-NODE-1570-length-19613-cov-3.495603_pt1 | contig 19613 bp, 16 predicted proteins | sample MGYA00248260_ERZ651838 | MGnify/ENA primary metagenome ERZ651838 (study PRJEB26924, sample SAMEA4378304) | human gut metagenome | biome: human gut; feature: human-associated habitat; material: faeces...
ATCTTTTAGCTCTCAGTTCTTTATTTGCTTTTTCCACATTCATCTTGGTCATAATAAAGGTTATTACCAGGGCAAGGATTACAGGAAGCCACAGATACATGAAATGTAACATACTCAGACAGGATGCGGACTGAGTAGCAACTTCTCCATTGAATCCACTCGCAGCCAGAAGCCATCCTGTCAGCGCAGTACCGATTCCACCGCCAAGTTTGGTTCCAAAAGATGTACAGGAATACATGGTTCCATCAATTCTTTTGCCTTTTGTAAATGTTTTCCATCACTTAATACTTCCAAAAATCCGTACAATTGGGGGCTTACGTTTCTGGAATCTAAATCCTTCTCTTCAATATCAAGAACTTCCCTCATTTCATAAGACATCTCTTTTCCTTCAAGCCACCCTGCCAACATCTCACCTGCCTGATATGGATTACAGGCATAACACGCAGAATACATCTTCACTCCTGCCGGGATTCCAAGAACCGTCACATCCGTACCAACAGCTTCACAAATGTCCCTTGCAGTCCCATCTCCTCCACAAAACACGAGAAGATCCACCCCCTGTTCTTTCATAATTTGTGCACAAAGCTTCGTATCTTCTGCGCTGCTTGTGTCAGCTTTTGGACATAACACCACATCACATGGGATTTTAAGTTTCTTAAGCAAAGCTTCTCCCATATCCCCTGGTGCACTTAGGATTGAAAAATTTTTCTCTCCCACCGATCCTTTATCTCCTGCAACTAAACTTGCGGTAAGATCTGCAATTTTGCTCATACATCTTTCTGCTCTCTTGGGGGCTGTTCTTTCACAGCCTTCCAGCAAAAGCTTTTCTATTTTTTTGTAATTGTCACTTCCTTTTAGACCGGCTTTTCCACCAATTCCAGCATATGGATTTAGAATAAAACCTATTTTCTTTTTCTTAGTCTCCATCTTTTCCCCTGTGTCGTTGCTGTTTTATGTAAACTTTTTTATTGCTATATAATTTAAAAACTTTCTTTTATCGTTTTTATGTTATCAAATCAACAAATCCAAGAATAATCTTTACAATAAAAACTCACTCATAACATAGTTGCTGACATCGATTCCACGATCTGTAAGTTTCACAAAGTCTTCTCCATCTTCCAGAAGTCCTTTCTGTTCCATGTCTCTTATCACATTTCCATAAACGTTCTCCATGCTCTCACCATACATCTTAAGAAATTCTATTTTTGATACACCTTTCATCATACGCAAGCCAAGGAACATCGTCTCTTCCATCTGTGCAGATACAGTTAACTTTTCCGGCTCTTCTCCATAATTAAATCTACTGTTATTGATCAGTGATGCAGCTCCGGTTCCAATCCCTAGATATTCTGTTCGCTCCCAGTATCCGATATTATGTCTGCAAGCATATCCAGGCTTTGCATAATTAGAAATCTCATATCTTTCATATCCGTATTTTGAAAGTATTTCTTTCGTTCTCCAATACATCTTACGCTCTGTCTCTTCATCAGGTAATTCGTCTGCATGACGCCCTTCCCCATACTCCTCATAAAATGGAGTACCTTCCTCCACGATCAGACTATATGCAGAAATGTGTTCTGGGGCAAGCTCTGCCACTGTTTTTAAGTTTTCCTCCCAGTCAGTAAGACTTTGTCCCGGAATTGCTGACATCAGATCAACATTAATATTCTCAAATCCTTCTGCTCTTGCCATATGATATGTTTCAAGAAATTCTTCATATGTATGAATACGACCCAGTATCTGAAGTTCTCTATTTTTTGTGGATTGCAGGCCAATGCTTAATCGGTTAATTCCACATTTTTTATAACCGGAAAGCTTTTCCCTGTCTACAGTTCCAGGATTCATCTCAACTGTGATCTCTGCATTTTCTTCTACAACAAATGTATCACGGACTGCTGAAAATATCTGCTGCATCTGAAAAGCTGTCAAAGTAGAAGGCGTTCCCCCACCGACAAAGATACTGATAACACGGCAAGCCTTCGCCAGGTGCGCGTATGAGCGAATATCCTGACAAAGGCTTTTCACATAAGATTCCCTCTCATCCGCCGTTGACGGACCTGAGAGGAAATCGCAATATTTACATTTTTTTTTACAAAATGGTATATGAATATATAATTCTAATAATCTCATTATTTGTCATCCAACTTCAGTACACTCATAAATGCTTTCTGAGGAATCTCTACATTACCAACCTGACGCATACGCTTCTTTCCTTCTTTCTGTTTTTCAAGAAGCTTTCTCTTACGGCTGATATCACCACCGTAACATTTTGCAAGCACATCTTTTCGCATTGCTCTTACAGTCTCACGGGCAATAATCTTCCCACCAATAGCCGCCTGAATCGGGATTTCAAAGAGCTGTCTTGGGATCTCTTCTTTAAGCTTCTCGCACATCTTTCTTCCACGTTCATATGCAGTATCTGCATGGACGATAAAGGAAAGAGCGTCTACTTCTTCTTTATTGACCAGAATATCCAGTTTCACAAGTTCAGATCTCTGGTATCCATCCATCTCATAATCAAAAGAAGCATATCCTCTGGATCTGGACTTCAATGCATCAAAGAAATCGTAGATAATCTCGTTGAGCGGCAGTCTGTAATGCAGAACTGCACGGGTCTCTTCAATATATTCCATGCCAAGATACTCTCCTCGTCTCTCCTGACATAGATCCATAATCGTACCGATAAATTCGGATGTTACCATAATCTCAGCCTTTACCATCGGCTCTTCCATATATTCAATCTCAGAAGGATCCGGAAGATTAGACGGGTTTGTCAGTTCTATGACATCTCCGTTCGTCTTGTATACTTTATAAATAACTCCCGGTGCTGTTGTAACAAGATCAAGATTATACTCTCTCTCCAGACGCTCCTGAATAATCTCCAGATGGAGAAGTCCCAAAAAGCCACAGCGAAATCCAAATCCAAGAGCAATGGAAGTCTCCGGCTCAAACTGCAGGGACGCATCATTTAATTGAAGCTTCTCAAGAGCATCCCGAAGATCCGGATACTTTGCCCCATCCGCAGGATACAGTCCACAGTAAACCATCGGATTCACTTTCTTATATCCCGGCAACGGCTCCTCGCAAGGATTCGCTGCATCTGTGATCGTATCTCCTACACGGGTATCTCCGACATTCTTCAAGCTGGCAGTAATATAGCCTACCATACCTGCTTCCAGCTCATCACATGGAATGAATTGTCCGGCTCCAAAATATCCGACTTCAACGACATCTGCCTCTGCTCCTGTCGCCATCATACGGATCTTCGTACCTTTTCTCACGGTACCTTCACGGAGTCTGCAAAATACGATAACCCCTTTATAAGAATCATATAGTGAATCAAAAATCAATGCCTTCAATGGTGCTTTCGGATCTCCGCCCGGTGCCGGGATTTTTTCCACGATCTGCTCCAGAACCTGATCTACATTCAGCCCTGTCTTTGCAGAAATAAGTGGCGCATCATGTGCCTCGATTCCAATGATATCTTCAATCTCTTCAATGACACGGTCCGGCTCTGCACTTGGAAGATCAATCTTATTAATAACAGGCATTACATCCAGATCATGATCCAACGCCAGATATACATTGGCCAGTGTCTGAGCCTCTACTCCCTGAGCTGCGTCTACAACCAGAATCGCACCGTCACACGCTGCCAGACTTCTTGATACTTCATAGTTAAAATCTACATGTCCCGGTGTGTCGATCAGGTTAAAGATATACTCTTCTCCGTCTTTTGCCTTATATACTGTACGGACTGCCTGAGCCTTGATCGTGATTCCGCGCTCGCGCTCCAGATCCATATTGTCAAGCACCTGTGCCTGCATCTCGCGGCTCGTCAGAAGCCCTGTCTGTTCAATGATACGGTCTGCCAATGTTGATTTACCATGGTCAATATGAGCCACAATACAAAAATTGCGAATTTTACTTTGATCTATTCCTGCCACTTATCTTCTACCTCTTTATCTTAATCTTATACTTTTTCTGTAACTGTTCAGAACCTTTTTCTATTATAATGATGTTGGGCCCAAAAGCCCACAACTATGATACCTGCGGATTGTTTCGTGCGATGCACTCCTACAATGCTAATGCGCTACTTCTTTGGTGCACTATACTTCACAATGAATAACTCTACACTCATTGTATCACTGAGCCGTCCGGTCTTTACAGCTTCTTCTGTATCTGCCGCTTCTTCCATGATACCTTTTAGTTCTTTCATTGTAAAGCTTTTGCTCTGTTGCATGTATTTTCCTGCCACAAATGGATGAAGTCCCGCTTTTTTTGCGATGGTGCTTTTGTCTGCTCCCTGATTCATCAGATCTTTCACCTGCAAAAGCAGACGGAATTGTCTCGCCAGCAAATATAGAATCCTCATCGGAGGTTCTTTTAACGCCAACAGATCATAATAATAATCCAAGGCTTTCCTCTGCTGCCTTGTTGCAACTGCTTCAATCATATCAAAAATCTTATTCGTGATCTGCGTTGTACAGATTGCATCAATATCCGCCACCGTAATCTCATTTCTTCCAAGCGTATAAGAAAACAGCTTTTCCATCTCCCGCTCCAGATTCTCCATGTCAGTTCCAGTCCGGGACAACATATATTCTGCAGTGGACTGCTTAATCCGCCTGCCTTCACGCTTCATATTACCTGCAAGCCACAAAAGCAATGTCTTCTCATCCTGTCTTCCAAGCTCGACCACTCTTCCAGTATCCTTTACGGCCTTATACATCTTACTGCGCTTGTCAACTTCACTCTCCACGAATACAAAGCAGACCGTTTCCGGCATGCTCTTAATATAATCTGCAAACTTTGCATCTGAATTCTTAAATAAGCCAGAATCTTCAACCACTATGAGACGTTTTTCTGCAAAAAATGGCATTGTCTCTGCCAGATCTATAATCTCCGGTACATTGATCCCCTTGCCTTCATAATGCGCATAGTTCACTGTATCACCTTCCGGAAGCACAGCTTTTGTCAATCTGTCACGGTACTGCTTTTTCAGATAAGCCTCTTCTCCATACAGAAGATATGCCTGCTTGATATTCCCTGTTTTCAAATCTTCATTCAGATTCTTCATAAGCTGTCGTTTCGCTCCCTTCCTTAAGAGTATACTGAATTTTCCCACCGAATTCAACCGTGATTTCAATTCCTCCACAATTTGCCGTAACTAAGATCCGGCTTCCGGTTTTTTCTAATCTTTCAATAGTTTCTCTGTGCGGATGCCCATACGAATTCTCTATCCCGGCCGATATGATTGTGTACTTTGGTCTGACTTTTTGAAGAAATATTTCAGAAGAGGAATTTCTAGAACCATGATGTGCCGCCTTCAATACCTCAAATGCTTTTTCAGGACAATATTTTTCTATAGATTCACAAAGTTTTTCTTCCCCTATACCTTCCACATCCCCGGTAAATAAAAGATCAAATTCCCGGTAACTGACAGATAAAACCATGGAAGCTCCATTACCAGTTCCTCCGGAATAATCACTCCCCGGACAAAGACAGATTATTTTCATCCCCTGTTTTTCAATCTCCTGTCCTTGCTCCATAACCACTACCTGCACTCCATTTTCTATTGCATATATTGCTAATTCCTTCAAGTTTTCGTCCCAGACACTTTCTTTTGGAAATACAAGCGTTTTAATTTTCACACCGATTTTCTGCCTCGATATCATTTCTTCAATCCCGTTCGTGTGGTCACTGTCACCATGGGAAATGAACACATAATCCAGTGTCCCGACTCCTTTCGATAACAGATATGGCTCAATCCTGTACTGCCCGACATTCTTCACATCACTGCTCCCTCCGTCAATCATACAGGTCATACCTCCGGGACTCTTTAAAAATATTCCATCACCTTGACCCACATCCAACACCGTCACTTGCATCTGCGACGAACTATCAAAACGGTGAAGCAGAACAAATAATCCCAAAGCACATAACATTCCTGTCAATATATTTCCACATTTTCTTTGTTTTTCACATTTCTGTGCTTCATTGCATTCCTGCCCTTTCATATATTCTTTTTCCTGAGTATGTTTCTTTTCATAGTAGTGTATAACACATATGACCACTACGCAGCCGTAGTAGAACAATATCTGCCAGATCTTAATTCTTCCAATAACGACTCTTGCCCCCGGAAGTTCCAAAAAAAACTCACAGCAGCTTTCATAAATCGTCAGAATAAATCCACAGATTCCAAGCATACACTTTCCTGGAATCTTGAACATACCGGAGCACAACATACATATAAAACTTCCAGTAATTCCCAGGCTCAGCAAAATTGTCATGAGCGGAATTACAAGCAGATTTGTTGCATAGAGTGGAAATTCATAAAAAAAATACAGAACAACCGGTAAAAGAAATAATTGCATTTCTATGTTGCTTATTATCATGCTTTTTATTTGTATTATCCAAGCTTTATTTTCTCTGTTTTTCTGAATGTCTCTCTCTGTTCTTGTTTTTGCTTTCTCCATCTGTCCGGCTGGCATTATAACCACCACTGCAAATACTGCAAAAAATGACAGCCAGAACGCCCCGTCGTAAATACTGAGCGGCCGCCAGATGAGTACTACTGCTGCCGCCACAGAAAGTGCCGTCACGCTGTCATAATGTCTCCCCGCGATTTCTGCCCCTACCCGGAACAAATACATAATACCGGCACGGATCACAGATACTGTAACCCCAATCATCAATACATAAAGAAAGAAAAAGAATATGCCTCCGATTCCTCCTATCGTATAACTTCCTGTCAGTTTTCTAAGTAACTGATAAATTCCGATTCCGATTACCGACAGGTGCAAACCGGAAATTGCCAATATATGTCCGATTCCGTTCACCTGATATAATTTTTTTATCTCTGGGTCCATCTGGGATTTTTCTCCAAAAAGTATGGCGCTTAAAATACTGCCGTTTTTCTCTCCCGCCTCACTCAGTAATATATTTCTACAATGCACTCGTATATTCTCCAATACATTTTGTATCCGTTTTACTGTGTGGTCTGTTATTCTTAAAGTTTCACTCCATACTTTTCCGTGAATATTCTGCCTTTGATAATAGGCTTTCTGATCAAAATTCCCAGGATTACGCGCAGTTTCAAAAAAACTAAGCTTCCCTTCCGCCTCCACCTCATTTCCTATCTGTATCTTATTTTTCTTCTCATCATAAATGAGCATTCTGGATTCTTTTATTAACGATTGCTGACTTTGTTGATTTTGTTGACTCTGTTGATCTTTCTGAAAATAGACAGAACATTTTTTCAGATATAATATCTGATACTTTTCTTTTTCTTCTTTTTTATATACCTGGCCCCTGACAATCAGCCAGTCATCTTTTTCTCCATATTGTTCAACAGGAGAAGGGCGAAGCTCTGGCACGAACTTCGCACCCGCCCCGGCTGTCAGGACTCCGATTAAAATTGCGATCACCAGGCATAAACTGCATAGTGGTCTGTTTTTCAAATGATTAATCCTCCACAATATCTTCCCGCTCTGTAAGCGGCTGGCTAAGATCCACCTGTTCCTGATACTTAAGATTTGAATCTCCATTAACCAGAATCTGTACTTTTGATGCACTTCCTCCTCGAATTATAGAATTTACGATAGAATAAATAGTAACTTCCGGCTGTATATCTGTCATATTCAAAAATCCATTATCAAAATTCACATAACATACATCGTCTTTCACAGACACACCCAGAAGCACCGTATCCATAGGAATGACCTTCTTATAAGTTTCTGCGGAAGGTCCTTTCATCAGTTCTTCTACAATCAGCTTCTCTTTCAATGTATTGCTGTTGTACCGGACATGTTCTGTCTCAGTCACAAGCTTATCTCCCTCACTGTTTGCAAAATACAATTCAAGATCTACACTTTGATATGTATGAAGTGTGGAACCTATATTCTGAACAAAATATTCGTCATTCATAGCTCCGATTTCATTACTATTCGCATCACACAATGGATCACCACCGATATAAAATTTCACAGAATCAACCCCATCAATCTGTATCAGTGACTGAACCAGTGATGCACGAAAAAGAAGTTCCGGCACTTTTTTCACATTTTTATATTCCTGATTAAAAGATATCCCCAGTCGTCCATTTGTAAGTTCCCATTTTTCCACTTTTATCTTTTTTGGAAATGTACTCTTTACTTCTACATCTTCTGGATTTTTCTTCAGTTCTTTTAGCATAGATTCAATCTTCTCTTCCGTAGTATCCCCTTCTATTTGAACTTCTTCCTGTTCCAGTACCTGAGTCTGTACATTTACATAATACAGTTCATAAGTTCCCTCACCCGTATCATTTTTCTTACAGGACATAAGGAGAGCTGCACATATAAGAATCCCTAACAAAGCTGTAAATTTCCTTCGTTTATTCATACTGTCTCTCCTTTCTATGACACGTAAGTCAATGGAATTTTCACTGTAAATGTTGTTCCTTTTCCCGGCTGACTGTAAACCTTAATCGCACCTCTGTGCATAACAATTGCACTTCTTGCAATCGCAAGTCCAAGTCCGGTTCCTCCGATTTCTCTGGAGTGAGACTTATCTACCCGGTAGAATCTCTCAAAAATATGATCTGTCTCCTCCGGTGCGATTCCAATGCCGGAATCAGCCACTTCAATATAAAACAACTTGTGATCTGCATTTAACGCCACATGCACCCAGCCATTTTCCTGATTATATTTAATCGCATTTTCCACCAGGTTTGTGATTGCAAGCGATAATTTTACTTCATCTACCTCCGCAGTCACCGGTCGGAAACTTTCAAACACCACCTCTATATTATTTTTTGCCGCAATTGGACGAAGCTGTTTTAATATTCTTTCCACAAGAGTATTAATGTTCACGGAAGAAATATTCATCGTATCCGCTGTTTTGTCCATTTTAACGAGAGATAGAAGATCATTAATAATCTTATTCTCACGCTCTATTTCTTCTGACAGATCCCCCATAAACTCCTTGTACAACTCCACTGGAACATCTTCCTGTGCCAGCAATGAATCTGATAATACCTTCATAGACGTAAGTGGTGTTTTCAATTCATGAGACACATTTGACACAAATTCTGTCCTTGAATCATCTAACACCCGAAGTCTTCCCAGCATTTTATTAAATGCTTCTGTCATCTGTCTCGTCTCTGTATATGCATTTTCATGGAGCATACTTTCATCATAGCCCGCCGTTGCATTTTCCAGTGATCTGGTAATTCTGATAAATGGCCGGACCATAAGCTTACTGAATACCAGTGCTATAAGCACCCAGATGATCAGGATCACGCCTCCTACTGTTCTGATACTTGACCGAAGTTCATGAAGTGTATCTACAATCGTATCTGTGGACACACTGACTAACATAACGCCCTTTACTTCATTGGTCTGTAAATCAGCAATCGGTGAAGTCACTTCAATATAACGGTTCCCTGAATCATAATGGCTTGTTCCCTGCCCTTTTAAACACTGAATCACATCACCTGAAACAATGGTCTTTCCATCGTCCATTCCATATGTATCTTCCATAATCTGAAAATTATCATCGATCAACATCACCCGGCCATTGTAAATATTTGTCAACTGGTCGAGTTCTGTCTTTATTAATTCTGAATTTTTCCCCTTCAGGTCACTGCTGTCACCCAATTGATTGCATAGAATTGTACATTGACTCTGAATCTCGGCAGTGCGTACATTCACTGCCCTTTTTTCATAAGTACTAAGGAGTACCCCTTCAATGATCAGCACCGGAATGATCCCTGCCAGAATAATCAGAAATCCAATCTGAAACCTGAGACTCCCTAGTCTGCTTCTTTTCAAATACTTCTTAACCCCTAAAATAATAACCAACTCCCCACTTCGTATGTACATACTTCGGATCACTCGGATTCTTTTCTATCTTCTCTCGAAGTCTCCGGATATGTACATCGACAGTTCTTGCATCACCGGGATACTCATATCCCCATACGATATTCAGAAGATTCTCTCTGCTATAGACTTTATCCTGATTCATTGCAAGAAGCTCCAGAAGATCAAATTCCTTTGCTGTCAGATTCACTTCCCGTTCTCCGATCACAACTCTTCTGCCTTCGCAGTCGATCTTCATATCGCCTTTGACGATCTGTCTTCCTTCCGGCCGTTCCTCTGTCTGTCTTTCGGTTCTTCTCATGATTGCCTTGATTCTTGCCTTCACTTCCAGAATGTTAAATGGCTTCGTGATATAATCATCTGCACCATATTCCAGTCCAAGTATCTTGTCCATATCCTCGCCTTTTGCTGTCAGCATCACAATTGGCACATCAGAAAATTCACGTACCTGCTGACACACCTGAAATCCATCCAGTTTAGGCAGCATCACATCCAAAAGAATAATGTTATACTTATTCTCACGGATCAGTTTCAATGCTTCCTCACCGTCATAGGCACAGTCCACATCCATACCATCTTGTTCCAGACTGAACCTTATTCCCTTCACAATCAGTTTTTCATCGTCTACTACTAATACTTTTCTGCTCATTGCCAGTCTCCCCTGTCAAATCTTAATCTGATCTTTTAATTTCTGAAAGGTCCCCTTTTTGATTCCTTCTACTTCCATAAGCTCTTCTATCGAGCGGAATTCGCCATGTTCTTCCCGGTATTTTAAAATTGCCTGTGCACGCACATCACCAATTCCATTTAACGTCAGCAATTCTTCTTTTGAAGCTGTATTCAAATTAACTTTTCCGTCATCCTGCCCGGATACATTTTCCACAACCTGCACACTGGATGTCTCATCACTCTCAGATGCATTTCTGGTTGACATAACTTTTCCGGAATCTACCTCTTCCTGTGACGGAACATAAATCTGCTGTCCGTCCTTTAGAAGCTCAGCCTGATTCAGATAAGAAAAAGCGGCAGTTGTAGTCATACCTCCTGCTGCCTCTATCGCTTCAAAAACTCTGCTATCCTGTTGTAATTCATAGACTCCTGGCTGATTTACATTGCCGCACACATGTACATACAGCTTCTCTGGTCTATCTTCTGTGTCAGGCACCGCATCATCTTTCTTCTTAGCAGTGTCTTCTTCCTTCACTTTTCCGACATCTTCTGTGGTATCTTCTCTTGAGTCTTCCGGTGTACTTTCCGGTTCTTCTTCCCTGACAGACACTGTCTTAAGATCTGTCTCCTGTGACTTTTTCTGGCAGCCCACACAAAATACCACGCACATAATTACAACCACGCTTCTGATAAAATACCTGTAATTCCACCTTGTCCTACTCATATGTCCTCCTTTGTAATTCTCATACAAAGTGGCTTGTACCCTCAAAATGTAAGACAGTTTTATTTTACTATCTCCATTCCAAAATTGCAACTGCGATCCGCCAAAGAGACGTAAAATCACTTCTATTATTTCCACTGAAAAATTGCAATTCCAATCAGTGCTATCCCCATGCCGATTACTTTTCTCCATTCCAGAGGTTCTTTATCAACCCCAAACAATCCGAGAAGTTCAATCCCATAAGCTACGATCAACTGTGCGATAACGATCAGTAATGCTGCTTTTGCCGGGCCAAGCTGGTTCATTGCCCGAATTACTGTAAGTGTAATTCCAGCCCCGATCACTCCTCCTAAAAGCAGATATCTGGGCTCTACTTTCATAAGTACCATCGGATTATCTCTACCTGCAATCAGCCAGGCAATCAGACAGACGGCAAATGCAGTAAGCTGCACCCATGCATTGCCAACCCACATACCTGTCGTCTTGGTAACTTCTGTATTAAAAACACCTTGTATACTCATCAATGCCCCTGATAAAAGAGCAATAAAAAAACCGACCATTGTGATACCTCCTTACCTGTCGTAATTAGTATATCCGTGCGTCGGTTTTTATATTCCTTTTTATAAATGCCAGATACATTTCATGATGCCTGCGGATTGCTCCACATTTTTTCACTCTGCTATTATTACAGAACCTTTTTCAAAATCTCCAGCATCTCATCTACATGCTCTTTTTCAATCACAAGTGGCGGGACCAGGCGAAGTACATTCCCCTTTGCACTGATAATAAGAAGTCCTTCTTTCAATGCCTCCGAGCTAATCTCTCCTACCGGCTTTTTAACCTTAATCCCCTGGATAAGTCCAATTCCTCGTCTCTCCAGAACTGCGTCATTTGCTGCAACAAGTTCATCCAGCTTTTCTGTCAGATACGCGCCAATCTCACGCACATGAGCTGTGAGATCATATTTTTCAAATAACTCCAACGTCTTGGCAACTGCTGCACACGCCAGCGGATTTCCACCGTAAGTTGTTCCGTGATCTCCCGGCTCAAGAGAATATTCTGCCACTTCTTTTGTCATGGCAAATGCTCCTACCGGAACTCCATTTCCAATTGCTTTTGCCATTGTCATGATGTCCGGTTTTACACCATATCCTTGCCATGCAAACATAGAACCTGTGCGTCCCATACCACACTGAATCTCGTCACAAATCAGAAGAATTCCTTCTTCATCACAAATCTGGCGGAGTCCTTTCATAAATTCATCAGTAGCCGGAGTGATTCCGCCTTCCCCCTGAAGAGCTTCCAGAATAATTGCGCATGTCTTATCACTTACCAGTGCTTTTACACTGTCAAGGTCATTATATTTTGCAAATTTCACGCCCGGTATCAGTGGCTCAAATGGCGTTCTGTAATGCTCTGTTCCGGTAACAGACAATGCTCCCATACTTCTTCCATGGAAAGAATCTTCCATAGCAATGAACTCATAACGTCCGATACCTTTTTTGTAAGCATATTTTCTGGCAGCTTTTAATGCACCTTCAATTGCCTCCGTACCACTGTTAGTAAAAAATACTTTATCCATCTCACATGCTTTCAAAAGTGCTTTTGCCGCTTTTCCGCAAGTTGTATTATAGTATAAATTCGAAGTATGTGTCAGAAGATCGATCTGATTTTTTAATGCAGTCTTATACTCTTCATTACTGTATCCAAGTCCACATACCGCAATTCCTGCCGCAAAATCCAGATACTTCTTTCCTTCTGTATCATAAAGATAAACACCCTCACCATGATCTAAGACAACCGGAAAACGGTTATATGTATGGACCAGTTCTGAGTTTGTCTCTTCCATATATGTATTTGTCTGATTATTCTCCATCATAATACCTTCTCTCACTGTCATTTAAAATAGCTGTACCAATTCCTTTGTTTGTAAAGATTTCAAGCAGCAGGCAGTGTGGAATTCTTCCATCCAGAATATGAACCCTGGATACCCCACTCTCAATAGCCTCGATACAGTTGTTGATCTTCGGAAGCATTCCGCCACCGATATATCCATCTCCCACCAGCTTATGAGCCTCTGATACTGTCAGTTCAGAAATCAGTGTGGATGAATCCTGTGGATCCTTATAGACTCCTTCAATATCTGTCAGAAATGCAAGCTTCTCTGCTTTCATGGCTTTTGCAATCGCACATGCTGCATCATCTGCATTAATATTATATGTATTGTTGTCATCGTCCAGTCCTACCGGGCAAATGATCGGAAGAAAATCTTTTTCTAGAAGATCGTAAAGAATATCTGCATTTACATTTGTCACATCACCGACAAATCCGATATCTTCACCATTTGCATATTTTTTCTTTACAGAGAGAAGTCTTCCGTCTTTTCCACTGATGCCGATTGCGCGGACTCCCAGGCTCTCTACAAGCTGAACAAGACTTTTATTTACCTTGCCCAGAACCATCTCAGCCAGCTCCATAGTTGCCTCATCGGTCACACGAAGTCCATTCTTAAATTCCGGTTTCATACCAACTTTTCCAACCCAGCGGCTGATTTCCTTACCGCCGCCATGAACAATGATCGGTTTGAAGCCTACCAATTTCAAAAGTGTGACGTCCTGAATGACTCTTGCTTTGAGTTCCTCGTCAACCATGGCACTTCCACCATATTTTACTACGATAATCTTACGGTTAAAACGCTGGATATATGGAAGCGCCTCAATCAGTACTTCTGCTTTATCCAAATATTGCTGCATATCTTTATTCATGTCCAAAAACTTCCCTTCTGTCGTCCAACTACTAGTTTCTAACAATTATCTGTACTTTAACTTCTGTAGTCTGCGTTAATATTGATATATTCATGTGTCAGATCACAGCCCCATGCGGTCGCACTGTAATCGCCCATTTTGATATCTGCCGTTGCTGTGATCTCAGGCTCAGATAAAATCTTTGTGGCTACTTCTTCACTATAATCTGTTGCCACACCATTTTCAATAATCTGAAGCTTTCCAGCCTTACTTTCAAAGAACAGATCCACCTTTTCCGGATCAAACTGTACACCGGAATATCCCATTGCACAGAGAATTCTTCCCCAGTTTGCATCATGTCCGGCAATTGCAGCCTTTGTAAGATTGGAGCATACAACTGATTTTGCAAGTGTCTTTGCCTGCTTTATACTCTCTGCTCCTACGACTTTCACCTCAAATAAAGCAGTCGCTCCTTCTCCATCTCCTGCCATTTTCTTGGCAAGTGTCTCATTGACCATGTGAAGTGCCTCTTTAAATGTCTCATACTCCGGACTTGCGTAAGTAATCTCCTGATTGCCTGCCAGACCATTTGCAAGAAGAATTGCTGTATCATTGGTAGATGTATCTCCATCTACAGAAATCATGTTATAAGTATCTTCTACGTCTTCACTCAGCGCCTTTTGCAGTGCCTCTTTTGTAATTGCGGCATCTGTTGTGATAAATGCAAGCATCGTGCACATATTCGGGTGAATCATACCGGAACCTTTGGACATCCCTCCGATCGTGACTGTCTTGCCGCCAATCTCTATCTCAACTGCCATCTCTTTTTCTACTGTATCAGTAGTCATGATTGCAAGAGCTGCATCGTGTCCGCTCTGTAGACCTTCTGCTTTCTTTCCTGCCAGCACCTGGATTCCGTCCACCAGCTTCTGCATCGGCAACTGCATTCCGATGACTCCTGTGGAACCAACCAGTACACCTGCTGCGTCAATATTAAGCGCTTCCGCTGCGGCCTCGGCTGTCTCTTTGCAATATCCCATGCCTTCTTCACCGGTACATGCATTGGCAATTCCTGAGTTCACAACAACTGCCTGCACGCCTGCGCCACTGTCTACTATCTGGCGATCCCATTTAACCGGGGCTGCCTTTACAACATTTGTTGTAAATGTTCCTGCAGATACACAAGGCACCTGGCTATAGATCAATGCCATGTCGGTACGTCCCTGATATTTAATCCCTGCGGCTGTACTTGCAGCCTCATATCCCTTCGCAGCTGTTACGCCGCCTTTTATCTGTTTCATATATTCCTCCTGAAGTTTCCTTCTATTTATTCACTTATTTTACAAAGCATTTTCTTCATATTCAAGAATGCCTCGGCATTCTTATGATACCTGCAGATTGCTCTGCACTTCGCACTTGCCTCATTCTCAGTTACTGAATAAATGCAGTGATATTCGCCTCATTTAATATAAAGTCGTAATAATTCAAATCTTCCCGCTTCTTCCAGCCAATCTCTTTCCAGAATGCATTTCCTATATCATTCTTTGTAAATGCAATTAAAGAAACGTTGTTGATTCCTTCTGTTTTTAGTGCTTCCATTGCAAATACAACCATTGCTTTTCCGATTCCGCGCATGCGGTATGCTTCATCCACACAGACATGATAGAGACACCCTCTTCTTCCATCATGTCCACATAAAATAGCACCAACAATCTTATCATCTTCAACTGCCACCACACTCGTTGTTGGATTTCTCTTTAAGAAACGCTCCACACCTTCTTTTGAATCATCCACACTTCGAATTCCAAAACCATGTATTTTCATCCAAAGATCATGCACCTGTTCATAATCTTCAATTGTCATTGTTCGTATCATTTTATTTCTCCCCTCAGATTTGTTCTATGGGAACATCGGAACAAGTTCCAGTCCTTCGCTTTCCGGAAGTCCAAAAAGAAGGTTCATATTCTGAACCGCCTGTCCAGCTGCACCTTTTACAAGGTTATCGATGGCTCCCATCATAACAATACGGTTCGTTCTTGGATCCAATTTGAATCCGATATCTACATAATTGCTGCCTTCTACCCATTTTGTCTCCGGACATACGCCTTCACCAAGCACACGCACAAACTTCTCGTCTGCATAATATTTATCATAAATTGCTTTTACTTCTTCACCTGTTACATCTTTTTTCAATGTAGCATACTCTGTTGCCAGTATTCCACGATTCATCGGAACAAGATGTGGTGTGAAACTGATGGTCACATTTTCACCTGACGCATATCCAAGCTGTTCTTCAATCTCCGGTGTATGTCTGTGAGATGCTACACCGTAAGCTTTCATGTTCTCATTGACTTCACAGAAAAGATTCGGAACCTTTGCTCCTCTTCCTGCTCCGGAAGTACCGGATTTCGCATCTACAATGAGTGTCCTCATATCAATAATTCCTTCTTTTGCCAGCGGATATGCCGTCAGAATAGAGCAAGTTGTATAGCAGCCCGGATTAGCAATCAGTCTTGCGCCTTTTACTTTATCACGGTTCACTTCGCAAAGTCCATAAACAGCTTCTTCAATAAATTGCGGACTCTTGTGCTCGATACCATACCATTTTTCATATACCTTAACATCTTTGATACGAAAATCTGCACTTAAATCTATAATTTTTGTCTTGCCTAAAATATTCTCGTTAATGACAGAAGCCAGAAATCCCTGAGGAGTCGCTGTAAAAATCACATCTACCTGATCTGCCAATGCTTCGATATTGTCATCCATGCATTTTGCATCTACAATCTGAAACATATTGCGATATACATCTGCATACTTCTGATCAATATAGCTTCTTGAGCCATACCACACAATTTCTGCCTCCTTATGTCCCATTAAAATACGAACGAGTTCTCCACCTGCATAGCCTGTGGCTCCGATGATTCCTACTTTTATCATTTTTGTACCTTCCTTATATTGTAAAATCTAAAACTATCTAAGGTATGTGACAGCTAATTGCAGACACAACCAGTTTTTTTCGCCCGTTGTGCCGCTTATCTCTGACTTCTTCCGCAAACTCGCCAAAAGGCGGCTCAAACAGTGCTTCAGAAGTCAGGCTATGCTCACGGGCTTACCAAAAAACTGATTGACTGTCTGAAATCAGCTCTCACATACCAATTATACTTTTACTACTTAAATATGGCGTCAAAACCAGGGGCGTTCCACCTTACCTTTACCGGATAAAATGAGCTAGTTCTTTCCCCGTTGCTTTGTTGACCAAAGTATCATTATGCTCCATCTTTACTTTGTTGGTCAAACTATCATTGTATACACTTCAAGCTATGTGCATGATTATACAACTTATATGTATAATATTCAAGTGTTTATGCATAACTTTTTAATATTATGCATATTATCCAATCTCATGAATACTTTTGCACAATTTCACAGCATATTTTAATCTTTACTCTTTATCCTTCTGCCTGTAAAAGTGCAACATATGATAAACTTTCGTCCCCCAAGTCTACCTCTTAATTCCCTCTAAGAAACTTGCAAAATTCGTAGAACTCCATATTTGCTATCGAAAGTATTATGACCGTCCGACTTTGCATTATGGAGACAAGACTGTAAAAATCATGGTAGCCTTTGCTGACATGATTTTTGTTCTGTCAGGCTTGTCGGAATGCTTTGTGCAACGGAGTGACGGCTCAAATACTTTCGTAAGCAAATTCATAGTTTTTTCTGTTTCTTACGGGCGAATCTGTCCATCTCCAAAAATCACATACTTTGTTGTGGTAAGTGCCTCTAATCCCATCGGTCCTCTTGCATGCAATTTCTGTGTGCTGATTCCTATCTCTGCTCCGAATCCGAATTCGAATCCATCTGTAAATCTGGTCGATGCGTTGACATACACTGCTGCCGCGTCGATTTCATCCTGGAATTTCAGCGCATTTGTATAATCTTTTGTAATGATGGACTCGGAATGTCCGGTGTTATACTTATTAATATGTGCAATCGCTTCTTCTATAGAAGAAACTGTCTTCACGGAAATGATTGCATCCAGATATTCTGTGCCCCAGTCTTCCTCTGTTGCCGGCACAATCTCCGGTACAATCTCACGGATACGCTCATCGCCTCGAACTTCTACACCTTTTTCATGAAGTGCTTTATAAATAGCCGGAACTGCCTCTTCCGCAATCTTTTCATGAATTACAAGTGACTCGCATGCATTGCATACGCCAAGTCGCTGCGTCTTTGCATTGACAATAATCGGTACTGCCATGTCAAGATCTGCTGTCTCGTCCACGAAAATGTGACAGTTTCCAGTTCCTGTCTCAATGACCGGAACTGTGCTGTTCTGCACTACATTTGCAATGAGTCCTGCTCCGCCTCTCGGAATCAGAACATCAATGTATTCATTCAGTTTCATCATCTGATTTACGACCGCTCGGTCTGTATTTTCAACAAGAAGGATTGCGTCCTCAGGAAGATTACATTTTTTCAAACCGTCCTGAATCACTTTTGTCACAGCAAGATTGGAATGGATTGCATCAGAACCTCCACGCAGGATTACAACATTTCCTGTCTTAAAGCAAAGTCCAAATGCATCAGCCGTTACGTTCGGGCGCGATTCATAAATGATTCCGACCACCCCAAGTGGAACCACTCTTTTTCCTATACGAAGACCATTCGGTCTGACCTTTTCCCACAGTGTTGCACCAATTGGATCTTCCAGATCAGCAATCTGTCTGAGACCTTCAGCCATTCCGGCAATTCTTTCTTCCGTCAGACGAAGACGGTCAATCAGAGATGCTTTCATACCATCTTTCTCAGCTTTTTCAATATCCTTTTCATTTTCTGCCATAAGATAGCTTTTCTGATTTTCCAGTTCTTTCGCTACTCTTCGAAGTCCTTCATTTTTCTGATTTTGAGAAAGATGCTGCACCTGTGCAGACACTGCTTTTGCACGCTTCCCAATCTCGTGTATGTAATCCATATGACGCCCTCCTGCTTCTATTGTACTTGTTCTTTTTAACAAAATGCCTTTTCCTATACGAAAATAGACAAGACTTACATCTTGTCTATTTTATCTTATCCTTTTGAAATGATTTGTCAAGTTTTTACTTCCAGTCAAACTTCCGATAATAGTAAACTCATACAAATCCTACAAATCTTTTATGATATAGAATTTATTTTTTTAATTGTATTTTCAGTTTATTTGTGTTACACTACATCTACATCAATTTTCGGGCACGATATTTTCATTATATTTCAACGCCTACAGAAATCCTTAGCCAGGATTTCATTTCTGAATTTCATTTGCTTTTTCAGCAAAGATTTACTCAGATTTTTGATGAAGTTACCCGCTCACCGCAGCTTTCAGTGATACCTGGCACTGCTATAGCTACAGTTTCATTGGACAACTGATACGGTACTTCTGAATTTACACTCTTTTTGCATTGTCTTTTTATACTCAAAATGTTAAAATATATTCAGAAAGTTTCCATGTCAGATTCGTCCAGAGAGGAGACCTATGGAAACAAACAACACGACAACTTCAAATGGGGTACACAATGCTCACGCAAAAGACAACGCTGCTAAGATTGTATTCGGAGACCCGGTACTCTGTGCTCAATT
>ENA-OWPB01001583-OWPB01001583.1-human-gut-metagenome-genome-assembly--contig:-NODE-1583-length-19384-cov-2.722852_pt1 | contig 19384 bp, 19 predicted proteins | sample MGYA00248260_ERZ651838 | MGnify/ENA primary metagenome ERZ651838 (study PRJEB26924, sample SAMEA4378304) | human gut metagenome | biome: human gut; feature: human-associated habitat; material: faeces...
GACCCTTCCCGCCCTTTCATTGTTTCTACGCATGATGTCGATATGGAAGTTTTAGGCACCCAATTTAACGTGTGCAGCTATCCTGCGACCGGCTATGTACAAACCAGTTTGTTGGAAGGTTCCGTACGCGTCTTTTTCCGGAATAAGGAATCTGACGGGATCATTTTGGAACCGGATCAACAAGTGACTGTCTCGAACGGAAAGATGAAGGTAGAACCGATTCGCCTGAAAGCTCATTTTTTATGGCTTGACGGTATATATGCCTTTGAAAATGAACCTTTGATCAATATTCTGGAAAAAATGGAACTTTACTATGACGTAAAGATCGTAGTAAAAGACACATCTTTATTCAAAGATACTTATACGGGAAAATTCAGGCAGCGCGACAGTCTTGACGATGTTTTCCGCGTATTGCAGCAAATCCGCAAATTTAAAGTAGAGAAAGACACAGAGCGGAACATAGTGACCTTAAAATAAGAACATGTCAAACATAAAAACGTATAGCCTATGATGAAAGAACAGTAGAAAAACAAAAGCGGCAGAAGCTACCAACAACTGCCGCAGGAGTTAAAGCAAACACAAGTCGTAATTTTTTAGTATTCACTTTAAATTTAGAACAAAGATATGAAAAGAAAAACTTTGTTACAGTCCTTTATTGTGCATAATAACCGCATTAAAGTTTTTTTTAGAATTATGAGAATATCACTTTTTCTTTTGTTTGTTTGTGTGTGCCAGTTAATGGCAGAAGAGGCTGGTGCGCAAAATATTGAGATCAAGATCAGCCAGAATAGCATGACTATTAAACAGCTGGTCAAGGAAATCGAGACACAGACCGACTATCTGGTTGTGTTTCGGGATCAGGATGTGGATGTCAATAAGGTCGTGTCTTTTCGAAAGAAATCTGCAAAGATATCTGATTATTTGGAGCAGGTAGCTGAGAGTACTGGGATTGGGTATCGATTTGAAAATAATTATATCACATTGGTTCAGAAATCCCAATCTGTTACCCAGAACAAGAAAAAGATTTCCGGTAAAATTGTCGATTCGACGGGTGAACCTGTTATTGGAGCTAATATTGTCGAAAAGGGGACGACTAATGGAACGATAACGGATCTGAATGGTAATTTTACATTGGAAGTTTCTTCTAAAAGTATTCTACTAGTCAGCTATATTGGATATGCTCCTCAGGAAGTTATAGTAGGAAATCTGCAAAGCATTAATGTAAAACTGCGTGAGGACACGGAAATGCTGGATGAAGTAGTCGTTGTCGGTTATGGTACGCAAAAAAAGTCGGATGTAACGACTGCCGTCGCTTCAGTTTCTTCTGAAAATTTGAAAAACAGGGCGGCTGTGAACTTTGGAGAGGCAATGGCAGGACAGGTTCCCGGTGTACTGATCCAGCAAACGAACGGAGCTCCAGGTGGTGAGGGACTGACGATAAAGGTGCGTGGCACAGGTTCTATCACGCAGTCTAACGATCCACTTTATGTTGTTGACGGCTATCCGATGGAAGGAGGTGCATTTCGTTTGTTGAATTCTTCCGATATTGAGAGCATACAGGTGTTGAAGGATGCTTCTTCTACTGCTATTTATGGCTCGAGAGGTGCTAACGGTGTTGTTATTATTACGACAAAGAAAGGACAAATAGGTAAACCGACTGTTCAGTTGAATGCATATGTTGGATTTCAACAGCGCGAAAAGAAAATCGAAATGATGAACCGCGACCAGTATGTACAATGGTTTATTGACGGACGTAACCAGGCTTGGCTGGATGCGAAAGTCATTTCTTCGGACCCGGACCAGTCTCCGCATTCCATCAATGATCCGAACTCCCGTCGTGCTCTTTATTCCGGAGCAAGTAGCCAATATATGATACCGGACGGAACAGGCAGTTATAAATATAATTTCCTTGATCCGGCTTCAGTGGCACAAATGCCAGATAACGACTGGCAGGACCTGCTGTATCGCAATGCTTTAATGCAACAGTATGAACTATCGGTTTCGGGTGGTTCGGAAAATACACGTTATACATTCTCTGGTAGCTATACTAGTCAGGATGGTATTGTGTTGAATACTGATTATGAGCGCTTTAATTTTCGTACAAACGTCTCTTCCAAAATTGCAGATTGCTTGAATGTTGGGATGAGCTTGATGGCCTATAGTGCGGATGGGACGGAGCAGGCAAATGGAAAAGACTCTCCTGTACTGTATGCTTTGAATTTACCTCCTATTTATCCTTTGCATAATGAAGACGGAACGTACGGTTCGATGGTCCGTAATCCGGAAATTTTGGCCGGTGATGTTGCTAACCCGATCGGTATTGCCGAGCAGGTGATGAACAAGCGGAAACGTCACGGATGGTTAGGAACTATTTTTGCCGAGTGGGAAATTATTAAAAATTTGAAGTATCGTATCAGCATTAATGGTGGAATACAGGATAATATCCAGAAGAAGTTCGAACCTTCTTATGTTGATTTCGATTCTTCGAAGGCTCCCCGTCCAGCAAAAGGTATTAATGAACGGTGGACAGACCGTGATTGGGTGATTGAAAACACTTTGAATTACTCGTTTACTTTGGCTGACAAACATAGTTTTAATGCATTGTTGGGATATACGACTCAATCTCATACATACGAACATATGAAAGGAGAAGCTCGAGGGTATGCAAATGATAATATCACGACCTTGAATGCAGGAACCATGTATGCTCTGACGAGTGACGAATCAGAATATTCTATGATCTCTTACCTGGGACGTATCAATTATGTTTATGATAATCGTTATATGCTGACAACGACTCTCCGTAGTGATGGTTCATCTCGTTTTGGTAAAAACACGAAGTGGGGAACTTTTCCGTCCGTTTCACTGGGATGGCGTATCTCGCAGGAAAAGTTCATGCAGGATGTGAAACAAATCAGTGATTTGAAGATTCGTGCAAGTTTCGGTATTTCCGGTAATAACCGGATTGGTAATTATTCTGCTATCGGTTTGTTGTCTACAGGTTTTTACCCAACAGGAGATGCTGTTCAGAATGCGGTTAATCCTAGTACGATGGCGAATGATGATTTGGGTTGGGAACGTACGCGTCAATATAATTTAGGTTTTGAATTAGGATTGTTCAATAATCGGATTCGCTTGGAAGGTGATTTTTATGACAGCCAATCAATCGATTTGCTGTTGAATGTTCCTGTACCGACCATAACAGGTTATTCTACCCAGATGCAAAATATAGGTAAGGTTCAGAACCGGGGTATGGAGTTCACGTTGAATACTAAAAATTTGACAGGCGAATTTGCATGGTCCAGTAATTTCAACATTTCGTTTAATAAAAACAAAGTGTTGGAAGTGGGAGTGGATGGACGTCCTATATATGGAAGTGCTGCAAATGCGAATAATGCATTTATCACAAAGCCTGGGTATCCGATTGCCAGTTTTTATGGCTATAAATATATCGGAGTTTTCCAGAGTGAAGAAGAATTGGCTAAATATCCACATTTAAGTGGCGACAAAGTGGGAGATGGCCGTTATGAGGATGTAAATAAAGATGGAGTGCTGGATCAGAATGATAAAACGATCTTAGGAGACAATAATCCGTTGTTTACAGCAGGATTTAGCAACTCTTTCAGTTATAAGAATTTTACATTGGATATTCAGTTTACAGGTTCTTATGGAGCAGAAGTTTTCAGCTTTTACAAACGTATGTGCGGAATCTATCATGGCGACCGTAACGGTATGATCGAACAATTGGGACGTTGGCAATCGAAAGATCAACCGGGTGATGGTATACATTTTCGTCCGACCCGTACACCGTCTGGTTGGCAACGTGATCCTTCTTCTGCTTGGGTACAAGATGCATCTTATCTGCGATTGAGAAACTTGACGCTCGGCTATAATTTCGACCAGAAAGTTTTGGATAAGATGAAAATGAAAGGACTGCGTCTTTATGTGACGGGACAAAATCTCTTTACGATTACGAATTATGTAGGATATGATCCTGAAACCAGTAGTGAAAGTGGTCTTGCGCAAGGTGGTGACTATTTAGGATATCCGGCTGCACGCTCGTTTATAATTGGTGCTAATATTACGTTCTAATCATCTTTAATACTATATCATTATGAAAAAGATATATTTGTTATTTGTATTATCTGTTTTATGTATGTCTTGCAGTGATGATTTCATTAGCAAAAATCCTCCTTCGGATCTTAACTCGGAAGGATTTTATAAGACTGAAACCGATATGAACCAGGCAGTATTGTCCGCTTATGCGAATTTACGCTCCCTTTATAACCAAACATATGTCAGATTAGGAGAAATTCGCTCTGATAACACAACCTATTCTTGGTTAAGGGGAAATCCGGCAAATGAAAAAGGAATTGATGAATTTTCATCTCCTTTATTGCCAGAAAATAATTTCTTGGCCAGCTGTTGGGATGATAGTTATAAAACGATTCTGCGCTGCAATATCGTGATTGGAAGGATTGAAAATATTGAATTTAAAAGTGAAGTATTGAAAGCTCAATATACGGCAGAAGCACGATTCCTGCGTGCATTAATTTATTTTTATCTGAATCGTATATTCGGTGGATACGGAGTGAATGGTGAATTACTTGGTGCTATTAAAGTCGATAGGGAGATCACACAAACGGAAGCTTATGACATGGGAAGAGTTTCTCTTCAGGAAATGTATGATCTTATAATTCAAGATTTGAAATATGCGGAAAGTAATTTGCCTGAATCATACGGCTCTACTGATATCGGGCGTGTGACGAAAGGAGGAGCAACGGCTTTATTGGGTAAAGTCTATATGACGATGGCAGGCTATCCGCTGAATAAAGGGGAGGAGTATTATAAATTAGCAATAGACCAATTTAAATCGGTAATTGGTAATTCTCGTTATTCTTTGGTCCCAACCTATAAAGATTTGTTTGAAGTATCCAACAAGAACACGTCGGAATCGCTTTTTGAGGTCCAATATAAGAAAGGAACGCAAGGCGGAGCTACTGGCAGTCCTTGGAACAATAACTTTGCACCTCGTTTTTCTGATAAAGAAGTTGTGTTGGTGGGAGATAAAGGTGGTGAAAATTCCCCTACGCAAGATATGTCCAATGCTTATGAAGTGGGTGATCCGCGTAAATACGTTTCCATGCGTGACGGTTGGACGAATGCGAAGACGGGAGCTTGGGAAAATGAAAAATATGTCTGCAAATATTATGATGTTTCAACAAGCGGTTCGGACAACGATAACAACTGGATCGAATTGCGGTTGGCTGATATTTATCTTTTATATGCCGAAGCACTTGTTCGTACGAATGGTGATAAACAGACTGCTATTGACTATGTAAATAAAATTAGAGAACGTGCACGTAATACGCCGGGAGATCCGGACATTACACCTGCTGCGGATTTATTACGGGATTACACGCTTTCAGATTTCTCAACCTCCAACGACCTGTTATTGGCTATCGAAAAAGAACGTCGCGTGGAACTGGCTTTCGAAAATCATCGCTGGTTTGACTTAGTGCGTACAGGACGGGCAAAGGATGTGATGACTGCTGAACAAAAGTTTGACGGTTATTCCGATTTTACTTGGAGTGATGATGCTCTTGCTTATCCTATTCCGATGACTGTCATGCAGTCTAATCCTGGTAAAATTATCCAGAATAAGGGATATACGCAGTTGTAATTGATATAATGAGGGTGTATTTGCACCCTCATTATAAACTCATAATTTGCTAATGCCATGAATAAAATAAGTGTTGCTTTAAGCTTCTTGTTATTGGCCGTCTGTACATCTTTTGCACAAATAAATGAGAAAAGGTACACAATATCGGATTGTATAACCTCTTTTTCAGATGAGCGTGTGATTAAGAATAAGACAGGCTGGGCTTTCTGGTTTATTCCTGCTGACGGAATTGCGGATACTCTTTCAGTAAAGATGTCGTGTGTGGATAAGGGAATAAAGACACATGAACCTCATTCTCATTTTGAAGACGAACTCTTTTACATGGTAGAAGGGACATCCGTCGTTCATCTGAATGACGAAGAGCATGTTCTCAATCAGGGGGATGCCTTTTATGCTCCGGGAAGCTCTTCTCATAATATTCGAAGGGTAGACGATAAACCGATCAGGTATCTTATGTTCAAGCGTGAGATACGGGGAAAATTGTCAAAACCTTTTTTACCGGGGAAAAAGAATTATTCTATGAAAGACTGCTTGATCCCCTTTGATCATTCGCTTCATACCCCAAAAGGCGGGAGGCTAAATATGTGGTATCTGACAAAAGAAATGTCGGCTGGAGGTTTGAATGCTCAGTTACATGTTTTTTCGGATTCACATCTATACAAGCAAGACGATTATGCCGGGCAGGAGGTCTTTTTTATACTGGAAGGGAAAGCGGAAGTAACGGTTAACGATGAAAAACGTATTGTTGAAGCGCTTTCATCCTGCTATTGTCCTCCTGGTTCAAAACATAGTATTCAAAAGGCAGGAGGAGATCGTTTGAAATTCATTGTAGTAAGAACAAAATAATAGAAATGGAGATGAAAAAAGTGTTTGTATTTTTAGCCGCACTTCTGTTTACGTGGACAGGAAGTGTCGAGGCACAAGACAATCAGCTTACAGCCAAGGAAAAGAAAGAGGGCTGGGTGCTGCTATTTAATGGAAAGAATCTGGATGGATGGACTTCTGTCGGGAAAGATGTCCCGCCTGCATTCGGCTGGGAGATTGAAAACGGAGTAATGACGGTTCGTAAACAGGATGGTAAAAGAGGTGGCGATATCATTACGCGTGCACAATATTCGGATTTCGACCTGAAAGTGGATTTCCGTATCACGAAAGGAGCCAATAGCGGAATTAAATATTTCTTCACCAAGTACGAAAAAGGGGGTTGGTTAGGGTTGGAGTATCAAATCATGGATGACGAAAACCACCCGGACGGGAAATTAGGACGTGACGGAAATCGCTTGGAAGGTGGCCTTTATGATATGTTCCCGACATCCGCTAAAAAGGTAAATCCGATAGGTGAATGGAATCAGGCCCGTATTGTTGCTAAAGGTTCGAAAGTCACACATTACTTGAATGGAAAGAAAATCCTGACATTCGACCGTAGCAGCCAATTGTATAAGGAAACCTGGCAATTGAGCAAGTATAAGAATTGCCAACCTATGTTTGGAGATGTGGAAAAAGGGCATATTCTTTTGCAGGATCACGGGGATGTCGTTTCTTTTAAAAATGTAAAAATCAGAAAGTTGAAATAATTAAAAAACAAACAGAGACATGAAAAATACAACAACAAGAAGAGGCTTTATCAAACAAGTCGCCGCAACGGGTGTGGGTCTGACCATCGGCGGTATGTCGTTCAAAGCGACCAGTGCCAAGAGTTATGCGAATATTATGGGTTCGAACGAACGAGTGAATATGGCCGTTATGGGAACCAATGGCCGTGGTGCCGGTATGGCTCGTAATTTCCAAAGTCGTAAGGATGTGGAAATGCGTTACGTTTGCGATGTGGAAGAAAAAGCATTGGCAAAAGGGGTTGCTGCCGTAAAGAAAGTTGGAGGCAATCCGAAGACGGAAAAGGATATTCGTAGATATTGGAAGATAAAAATATCGATGCCATACTGGTGACGGCTCCTGACCATTGGCATGCACCTGCAACCATTATGGCTTGTCAGGCAGGTAAACATGTCTATTGTGAAAAACCTTGTAGCCATAATCCTCACGAAGGTGAGTTGAGCCTTGCAGCCGCCCGTAAGTATAACCGTGTCGTGCAGGTCGGTGCGCAGCGTCGTTCCTGGCCGGGACTGACGGAAGGGATCGAGGCACTGCACAATGGTGTCATCGGCAAGGTTCATTTTGCAAAAGCTTGGTACACGAATAATCGTAAATCGATCGGTTTCGGAAAAGAAATGCCGGCTCCATCAACGATTGATTTTGATTTGTGGCAGGGACCGGCTCCCCGTCGTTCTTATCGGGATAACCTGATTCATTATAATTGGCATTGGTTCTGGCATTGGGGAACAGGCGAGGCATTGAACAACGGCACACATGAGATAGATGTCGTTCGTTGGGGATTGGGGTTGGATTTCCCGACAGCCGTCAGCTCTGAAGGTGGCCGTTTTCGATATAAGGATGATTGGGAAACTCCTGATACGCAGACGATCGATATCCGGTTCGGCGATGATTGCCTTGTAACTTGGGAGGGACGTAGTTGTAATTCCCGCGATACGGAAGGACGTGATCGTGGTGTGATCTTCTATGGTGAAGGTGGAGCGTTGGAAACAGGTCATAATGGGTATCGCATTTTCGATATGAAGAACAAGCTGGTTAAAGAGCTTGCTTCAAAGGATGTCATTGACGGTCGTGACCCGAACAGTCCGAGTGCTAACTTGGATATGGGACATATTGCCGATTTCATCGATGCGATCAAGACAAACCGGCGCCCGAATGGAGACATTGAAGAGTTACATAAAAGTACGTTGTTAGTCCAGTTGGGTAATATTGCCTGGCGTACAGGTCATCGCTTGATGATCGACCCTTCCAATGGTCATATTGTGAACGATCCGGAAGCTCAACGCTTGTGGAGCCGCACGTATGAACCGGGCTGGGAACCTATTGTTTGAGTTTCTATTTCATGGTAAAAATAGAAGAAAAGCCGGATACTTGTTTGGAAAAACAAGTTCCGGCTTGATTTTATTGGACTAATACATGTTCATTGACATTGTCCTATATAAGAATATTTGAATCTATGAATGTTGATTTAGAAACAACCATCATACCATCATACCATCATGCTTCTTGTGTGAAGGTTGAATATCAAGATATACAGCTATGATAGTTCTCATTTCAACTATCATGCAACTATCATAAATCAGCTGTTTAACCATCATTTTGGTCGTTTTTATCGGAAATAGATGTACTTTGGAAGTGTTAAAACAGAATGTTTTTGAGAATGTATAAGCCTTTTTTGCCGGAATAAGGTACTTTGGAAAGCAAAAGACGTTAGTTCTTTTCCTCAAAATACGCGTATCAGGTCCATTTACACCCCCATCTGAGCGGTCTTGAGACCTGGGTCTGCAGGGGGGTGACACCCGGATCTCGACAAAAATATATAGCTATATTGCAGATAATAAGCTATATGTTGTGTGTGAAAAAGCTATTATATCTATGATAGTATGATAGTTAAAAAACATCCATCATGCCTGCTATCATTCTATGTAGAGATTGATATTCATTATATAAAAAGCAAAGCATGATGGTATGACAGTTGTTTTCGCAATCGAAATTCATCTCTTTGCAGAGATATGTACCTCCTTCATGTGAATCGGATTTGTAGATTTTTATAAAACCTCTACCACCCTCTCCTGTGCCATCCCGTGCGATCCCTTTATCAGCACATGATATCCTTCCAAGGGATTTTTGCGCAAGGCTTCGATCAGCTCCTCTGTTGTGGCATAGGTGGTGAAGTCTTTTCCGGCGGCTTTTTGGAAATGTTCGCCGCACAGAAATACTTTATCGTAATTACCTTCCTTGATCCGGGCTACGACTTCGGTATGGAGTTCGTCGCTTGTAGGACCTAATTCGCGCATGTCGCCTAAGATGAGAGCTTTGGGCGAGACAGGCATTGTGGCGAAATTGTCTAAAGCGACTTTCATGCTGCTCGGATTTGCGTTGTAGGCATCGATGATCAGTTCGTTATTTTCAGTCTTTTTCAGTTGTGAACGGTTGTTAGTCGGCTCGTAAGCGGCAATGGCACGGCTGATGCGTTCTGCCGGAATCTTGAAGAAACGGCCAACAGCAACGGCAACTAAGGCATTGTCCAGATTGTAGTTACCGATCAGATGGGTTTCCACTGTGTGGATTTTGCCCTGTTGTCTCCATTCGAAAGTCAGGTAGGGATTGCAGCTGACTACACATCCCCAGGCAAAAGCCGTTTCATCGGAACCGTATGTGACCTGTTCGATTCCATTGGCGATCTCTTTCAGATATTTATTATCCTGATTGATGAATATCTTACCTTTCGTGCGGCGCATATAGTCGTATAATTCACCCTTTGTTTTGATCACACCTTCGAATGAGCCGAAACCTTCCAGATGGGCACGCCCGACATTGGTGATAATCCCGTAGTTTGTGCTATGTCGACCAACTCTTTGATATCGCCCGGATGGCTGGCTCCCATTTCGATCACGGCCATTTCGTGGTCGTGTGTCAGGCGGAGCAAGGTGAGAGGTACGCCGATATGGTTGTTCAGGTTGCCTTCGGTGTAGAGAAGGTTGTATTTGGTAGACAGGACGGAAGCCAGCAGTTCCTTGGTCGTTGTCTTTCCGTTTGTTCCGGTGATACCGATAATCGGACAGCCGATCACTTTACGGTGGCGGTGCGCTAATTGCTGCAAGGTCGTCAGCACGTTGTCCACAAGGATTGTGCGTTCTCCTATAAAATAATCCGGATTGTCGATTACCGCATACACGCAACCGGATGCCAGCGCCTTTTCTGCATATTGGTTACCATCGAATTTATCCCCTTTCAAGGCAAAGAAAATCGAACCGCGAGGGCAGTTTCGGCTGTCGGTTGTCACTTTCGGATTGTGTATAAACAATTCATATAGTTCAGGAATAGTCATAGTCTTTTTCCCTTTATAATTTCTATGAGAGTTATTTTGCGCAAATGTAGTGATTTAATGTATTTACCTTTATCTTTGTCGGAAAGAAAAATAAGAATGTTACATAAAACGCTCAATATTAGAGGAACGCTTACCTCACTCGATACTCCGCTGGTGATGGGGATTCTGAATGTCACTCCCGACTCTTTTTATGCCGATAGTAGGAAGCAGACGGAAGTTGCAATTGAGGAACGCATACAGGCAATTTTATCCGAGGGAGGACAGATCATCGATCTCGGAGGTTATTCTTCCCGCCCCGATGCCGCAGAGGTCTCACCGGAAGAGGAGATGAAACGTCTGGCTTTTGCCTTGAAAATACTGAATACGCATTATCCGGATGTGACCCTGTCTGTCGATACATTCCGGGCGGATGTGGCACGTCGTTGCGTCGAAGAATACGGCGTCGCGATAATCAACGATATTTCGGGAGGAGAGTTGGATGCTGGAATGTTTGAGACGGTCGCCCGTTTGCATGTACCTTATATAATGATGCATATGCGTGGAACTCCTCAGACGATGCAGCAACATACCGATTATGCAGATATAATGGAGGAGATTATGCTCTATTTTGCCCGGAAAGTCCGACAGCTCCGTTTGTTGGGAGTGAACGATATTATATTGGATCCCGGTTTCGGTTTCAGTAAGACGGTAGACCAGAATTATACGTTAATGGGACATCTGCGTGAGTTTAAGGATTTCGGTTTACCTTTGCTCGTCGGTGTTTCCCGCAAGAGCATGATTTATAAATATCTGGGTGGAACACCAGCCGACAGCCTGAATGGAACGACAGTCCTGAACACGATCGCTTTGTTGAATGGGACGGATATCCTTCGTGTCCACGACGTAAAAGCCGCAGTAGAAGCAGTCAAACTCGTTTCGAAAACTTTCAATTTTCAACTTTCAACTTTCAACTGTTAATATTATGTGGATGAATTTCGGAATAAAAGACCTGATTGATGTTTTATTGGTAGCCTTCTTCTTGTACCAGACATATAAGCTGATGAAGAATTCCGGAACTCTGGCTATCTTTAGTGGAGTAGTGTCGTTTATTATTGTCTGGATTCTGGTTTCCCAAGTGTTGGAGATGCGTTTGATGGGAGCGATACTCGACAAGTTTATCAGTGTCGGTTTCCTTGTGCTGGTGATTTTGTTTCAGGATGAGATACGTCGTTTTCTGGTGGCACTTGGTTCGCACAGGGGATGGAAGTTCCTGGGAAAAATATTTTCGAAGAAGAACCATGACAAGGAGAACGAAGGGAAGTTTATTGCCCCGGTTGTTCTGGCCTGCATGAATATGGCGAAGAAAAAGACGGGAGCACTGATATGCATCCAGCAGGATGTCGATCTGACCGTTTATGAGCATACCGGTGAAATGTTCAACGCTGATGCCAATGCCCGCCTGATTGAAAATATATTCTTCAAAAACAGTCCTTTGCATGATGGCGCCATGATCATTGCGGACAACCGTATCAAGGCTGCCGGCTGTATTCTTCCGGTTGCCCAAAACGCTAATTTGCCGAAAGATATGGGATTACGCCATCGTTCCGGCTTGGGAATGTCGCTCGAAACGGATGCACTGGTAATCATCGTTTCGGAAGAACGTGGGAAGATATCAGTCGCTCATAATGGTAAAATAGAAGTGAACGTTACGGCAGAGGATTTGCAACAAATCCTGTCAGGGGAGAAGGAAGTAACAAATTATTGTTAAATGTTCTGAAACTGATAGGTCTGCATGTAAATCTTTTACTGATTTTGCAAACTCTATATTGCATTTTGCCTACTTTTGTACCCGATTATTGTGATATCTAACTAACAATATAATAAAAACAGATCTTCCGCTATGGACTTAATGCAAGAGATTATTGCACGCGCTAAAGCAAACAAACAGCGTATCGTTCTTCCTGAAGGAACAGAAGAAAGAACATTGAAAGCTGCCGACCGTTTAGTGGCCGACGAAGTTGCAGACATTATCCTGATTGGCAACCCCGCTGAAATCAACAGTCTGGCTGCTCAGTACGGGTTGAACCACATCGGACAAACTACTATTATCGATCCGAAGAATCACGAAAAGAAAGCCGCTTACGCAGACCTGCTTTTCCAGCTGCGCCAGAAAAAGGGTATGACTCCCGAAAAGGCTGCCGTTTTAGTAGAAGATCCTTTGTTTCTTGCCTGCCTGATGATTAAATCCGGTGATGCCGACGGTGAAATCGCTGGTGCACAGAACACGACCGGCAATGTGTTGCGTCCCGCTTTGCAGATTATCAAGACTGCTCCGGGTATGAGTTGCGTTTCAGGTGCGTTCCTGATGTTTACAAAGACTCCCCAGTATGGTAAAGAAGGCATTTTGGTATTTGCCGATTGTGCCGTAATGCCGAATCCGACAGCACCAGAATTGGCAAGTATCGCTATTGCTACAGCTGCTACAGCCCGCGATATCGTAGGAATGGAACCGCGTGTCGCCATGCTGAGTTTCTCTACGAAAGGCAGTGCCTCTCACGAGATGGTCGACAAGGTTGTCGAAGCTACCCGTCTGGCAAAAGAAATGGCTCCCGACCTGAAGGTTGACGGAGAATTGCAGGCCGATGCCGCTTTGGTTGAAAAGGTCGCTTCATTGAAGGCTCCGGGCAGCGATGTTGCCGGACAGGCTAACGTTTTGGTATTCCCGACTCTGGAAGTGGGCAATATCGCTTATAAGCTGGTTCAGCGTTTAGGAGGTGCAGAAGCTGTAGGTCCTATCCTGCAGGGTATGGCTGCTCCGGTTAACGACCTGTCTCGCGGTTGCTCTGTTGACGATATCTATAAGATGGTTGCGATTGCATGTAACCAGTCGATAGGTTTGAAAGCAAATAAATAATTTGATTTATGAATTATGATTTATGTGACGATGATAAATCATAATTCATAAATTCCTAAAATCCCAACTCATAAATCATTAAATCATGAAAGTATTAGTATTAAACTGCGGTAGTAGTTCTATTAAATATAAATTGTTCGATATGACATCCGGTGAAGTAATGGCACAAGGTGGTATCGAAAAGATCGGTCTGCCCGGTGCATTCCTGAAACTGACCGACAAAGACGGTAAGAAAGTTGTTTTGGAAAAAGAAATGCCCGGCCACAAGGAAGGTATCGAATTTATCCTGAGTATTCTGACTGACAAGACATACGGCTGCATTAAGGAATATAACGAAATCGACGCTGTCGGCCATCGTGTGGTACATGGAGGTGAAAAGTTCGCTTCCAGCGTGAAGATCGACCGGGATGTGATCAACAAGGTAATCGAATGTTCGGATCTGGCTCCGTTGCATAACCCGGCTAACCTGAAGGGTATCGATGCTATGGAAGCATTGATTCCGGGTATTCCCCAGGTAGCAGTATTCGATACGGCTTTCCACCAGACAATGCCGGCTAAGGCTTATATGTACGGTTTGCCTTACGAGATGTATACGAAATACGGTGTGCGCCGTTACGGTTTCCATGGAACAAGCCACCGCTATGTTTCCCGTCGCGCTTGCGAAATCCTGGGCGTTCCTTATGAAGAACAGAAGATCATTACGGCTCATGTAGGCAACGGTGGTTCCATTGCTGCCGTAGATCATGGCAAATGTGTTGATACTTCTATGGGGCTGACTCCGGTTGAAGGTCTGCTGATGGGTACTCGTTGCGGTGACGTAGACGCCGGTGCTCTTTCCTTTATCATGGAAAAAGAAGGATTGGATGGTCATGGTTTATCAGACTTGATCAACAAGAAGAGTGGGGTTGCCGGCTTGGTCGGTGGTTCCTCCGATATGCGTGATTTGGAAGCAGCCGTAGAGGCAGGCGATGAACGTGCTACTATGGTTTTGGATGTTTACAACTACCGCATCAAGAAATATATCGGTGCTTACGCTGCTGCCATGGGTGGTTGCGATATCTTGGTTTGGACCGGTGGTGTCGGTGAAAACCAGTGGGCGACACGTCGTGTCGTTTGTGAAAACATGGAATACATGGGCATGAAGATTGACGTTGAAAAGAATGAAGGTATGCGTGGTGAAGAAATGGTCATCAGCACACCGGACAGCAAGGTTACGATCATTGTGGTTCCGACAGACGAAGAATATATGATCGCTGCCGATACAATGGATATATTAGGTAAATAATAATTATTCTAATCCTCACAGCTTACAAAACATTAGGATTAGTGTTTAGACTGCCCCGACACCGGTTGGGGCGGTCTTTTTTTATAAAATGAAACGGTCAAAATCTTTACAATAAACAAGGGGTAGATAGAAACTTTCATCTTTAAAAGATCTGACAACCTGATTGTCTTGAATTGTAAAAAGACATTGTCCTGTCTCATCTGATAATATGACAGATGACTGTTCCGCCCCTTCTGTGCAAATGTTCTGAATAAATTCGGAATCAATGGCTCTTTGGAATGCATCGTTTATTAATGCTGTTCCGTTGTTTGATTTAAGATGGGTATTAATACATTCTCGAACGATACGGGTTTTGTACTCAAAAGAATCTCCTTCACTGCTTGATAAAGCTTTGATTGCACAGAACAAAGCTTTACCTACCGTACTTTTACCGGAATCGTTGATTCCGGTAATGACTGTTAAGCCGCCGACTTCAATTGAAGCATGCTTGATTTTGTTTATATTGGAGAGTTCAATTTGCATCGTCTTTTTTATTATGGTATGTACAAATGTAACGATAAATATTAGTAAAAACTAATCCTCTTCTTACTCTGTTTCGAACTGCTCCATATACAGCGTTTCCCCGTCCCAGACGATATAGGAGAAATATTGCATCCAGTCACCTGCAATCAGCAACCGTGCGGTCCGCGAAAGCATCAGGTCGAGCATGATATGGCGGTGTCCGAAGATAAAGAAGTTGATATCCGGGTGTGTCTTGAGGTATTCTTTTGCAAAGAGGGCCATATACTCGTGGTCTTCGCCCTGGTATTCGGCTGCTTCCCTTGTCTTATGTTTTTTTAATCCGCTTTTACGACTGCTGAGCGACCAGCCGAGGGCGAAGCCGAATGTCCAGCGAGGATGGATACCCGCATACAGCCATTGGCAGAATTTATTACGGAAAAGGGTGCGAAGGAAACGGAATGCCTTGCTTCTATAGTCTACCTCGTCGCCATGTCCGAGGAAGAACCGTTTGCCTAAAAGGTCTACAGTGAGCACATCCCGGTGTATGACCGCACCGATCTCCTTCGGAAGATAGTCGAACATCCAGATGTCGTGATTGCCGATAAATATATGGATATCCACTCCATTATCGGATAGTTCCGCCAATTTACCGAGGAAACGGACGAAACCTTTCGGTACGACGTATTTATACTCGTACCAATAGTCGAACATATCCCCTAGGAAATAGATAGCCATCGCCTCGTCTTTGATGCTGTCCAGCCAGCGTACCAGTCTCTTTTCGACGGCAAGCGGGTCTTTATGGAAGCGGGCACCCAGATGGGCGTCCGATGCAAAATATATTTTCTTTCGAAGGGAATCCATGTCTCTATAAAAAACCTAATTCAAGTTTGGCCTCTTCGGACATCATGTCCTTATCCCATTCAGGTTCGAACACGAGGTTTACTTCCACGTTGTTCACGCCATCGACTGATTCTATCTTCATCCGGACATCTTCCAGAATGAAATCAGCAGCAGGACAATTGGGGGCGGTGAGGGTCATGTCGATGCGAACGTTCTTCTCATCGTCTACCTCTATGTTATAGATCAGGCCAAGATCGTAGACGTTAACCGGGATTTCCGGGTCGTATACGGTTTTCAGCATGGCGACAATCGCTTCTTCTGTTTGGAGGAATTCGTTGTTCATATTTCTTTAATTTGAATACAAACGTACGAATTAATTGACAATTGACAATTGACAATTGACAATTAATAACAGGAAAGGGTGGCTTCTGCTTCGTAACCCATAGCTTTACGATGGCTAATGCATAGAGTTACCCTTCGTAAAGCATAGCTTTATCTCACAGGGTTCCTTCGTCCGAATAACTGTAGTAGCTGCCGTCGGCCAGGACAATATGGTCTAACAGTTGTATTTCGAGTAAGCGGGCAGCGTCCCGAAGGTGTTGTGTCAGCAGGTCGTCCTGCCGGCTGGGGTGTGGATTGCCCGAAGGGTGGTTATGACAGAGGATGATACCTGCCGCAAGGGCATTGATTGCGGCTTTTAGGATGATGCGCAGGTCGGCTGATGTCTCGCTTATCCCGCCTTGGCTAATCTTGACCTTTTCGATCACCAGGGAAGAACGGTTCGTGAGTGCGATCCATAATTCTTCGTGGGGAAGATCGCAGAGCAGGGGATAGAAAATCCGGTAAACATCGCTGCTGGAGTGGATAACGGGACGTTGAACCGGATCGCTGTTGCCACGTCGTTTCCCAAGTTCGAGGGCTGCATTGATTGTGATAGCTTTGACTTTGCCAATGCCTTTAAACTTAAACATCAGTTCTTTGACGGATAATTTGCCTAAAGCATTCAGGTTATTATTGACGGAATTTAAAATACGTTGTGACAGTTGGACGGCAGTTTCCCGGCTGTTGCCGGAGCCGATCAGAATGGCCAGTAATTCGGCATCGCTGAGGGAAGCAATACCTTTCAATAACATTTTTTCGCGTGGGCGGTCTTCTTCTGCCCATTCTTTTATTTTCATAGCAAGAAAGTTTTGGATGATTTTAGATTTATGATTTATGATTTATCTTGTCAACGTATAAATCATAAATCATAAATCATATATTTTACCGGATACGTCCTACGTAACCGTCCTGTGTATTGATTTCGATGATTTCACCTTCTTCAATGAACAACGGAACGCGTACTTCAGCACCTGATTCTACTGTTGCAGGTTTCAAAGTGTTGGTTGCTGTATCACCTTTGATACCCGGTTCCGTATAAGTTACTTTCAACTGTACTTTTACAGGCATATCTGCGAACAGAACAGTTTCTGTTGAAGCGTCTGAAACGACTTCCACAATCTGGCCTTCGATCATGAAGTCCACACCGTTGATCAGGTTTTTGTCGATGATGATATCGTCGAAAGTTTCCTGATTCATGAAATGATAGTGTTCGCCTTCCTGATATGTATATTGGTACGGGCGACGTTCTACGCGTACATCTTCCAGTTTTTCACCGATGTTGAAACGACGTTCGATCTGACCACCTTTTACAACGTCTTTCAGGGTTGTACGCATAATCGTGTTACCTTTTCCCGGTTTTACATGAAGAAAATCGACGCAGAAATAGAGTTTACCGTCCAAACGGATACATGTTCCTTTCTTGATGTCCTGTGAATTAATCATACTAATGTTCTTTATATTATATTGTTAATTTATCTCGTGATGGATTTCGGGTGCAAAAGTAGTGTTTTCCTCTTAAAGTAACAATAAACTTCTGTAATTTTATTTGGAAATAGGTTGCAAATCAGTTTGATATGCAGAGGGGGGTATAAGGGCTAAATACGATCCCGGATCAAGTCCGGGATAACGGGAAGTTAAAAAAGCGAGATAATAAAGCTGATAACCGGAACGAGGATAGCCGTCATGATCCCCATCAGGCCGATGGCAAGTCCGCTCAAAGCTCCTTCCACCGCACCGATCTGAATCGCAACGGAAGTACCTACCCCGTGCGAAGAGGCGCCCAATGCCAACCCTTTGGCTATGCGGCTTTCGATGCCTAACACTTTCATCACGAACGGCCCGACAATACTGCCGAATATTCCGACCGCCACTACGATGACGGCTGTCAGAGAAGGAATGCCGCCTGACTTCTCGGCAATGCCCATCGCAATCGGTGTCGTGACCGACTTGGGTTCGAGCGTGGCGACCAACGCGGCATCTGCTCCCATCAGTTCGCCGATCGCTATAACGCCGACAATCCCGACAATCGCTCCGACAAAGACGGACGTCAGGATCGAAATCACATTTCCTTTCAGGTATTGGATCTGCTCATACAATACATATCCTAACGCCACGACCGACGGCCCCAACAGGAAATGGATCAGGTGGCTGCCTTTCTGAAACGATTCGTATTCGATATCCATCGTTTTCAAGACAACGATAATAACAAATATGGAGGTAATAAGCGGATGCAGCAGGCTGATACGCGTCTTTCTGTACAAAGCCAAAGAAGCCAGATAAGTACCGATTACCAGAGTCAGTGAAAATACTTCCGATTGTGCCAGGTTATTCATTTTCGTCCGTTTCCTTTCCTAATTTTTGCTGGATGAGTGCTACGCTGGCAATTACGAGTATGGTGCTGACAACGGAGGCTGTTACGATCACAACCCAATACTGGGAAATGATACCGAGCGAATTCATTAATCCCACACCCGCCGGCAGGAAAAACAACCCCATGTTTTCGGTCAGAAGCGTGGAGAGCTTCTTCACTTTGTTCGGCTTGACGACTTTGAATGCCAGTGCCAGGAATAACAGCACCATTCCAATTACGCTACCTGGGATAAACCCGTCGATAAAATAACTGATAAACTCTCCTGTAAAATAGAAGAAGAGGATGTAAAATGCTTCTATTAGCATATTCTTACTGTCTTTTAGATAACCGCTGCAAAGATAACATCTTTGTAAGAAATATGTTCTATAACATATAATTTAATTTCGATTTTAACAAAAGCATTATGGATGGCTCAAGGTAACCGCATCAAAATTTTCCAAGGGCGTGATCCGCACACAAAGTTTTCTGCAAATCCTCTATCACTCTATCAC
>ENA-OWPB01001591-OWPB01001591.1-human-gut-metagenome-genome-assembly--contig:-NODE-1591-length-19294-cov-20.729612_pt1 | contig 19294 bp, 14 predicted proteins | sample MGYA00248260_ERZ651838 | MGnify/ENA primary metagenome ERZ651838 (study PRJEB26924, sample SAMEA4378304) | human gut metagenome | biome: human gut; feature: human-associated habitat; material: faeces...
TGTGGGCTGCTTCCATGTACCTGTTCAAGGAGAAGAAGAACTACTGGATCACTGCTGTGCCTGCTACCTTTATGAGCGCTGTGTCCTGCACCTACTTCGTGCTGGCTCCCGAGTGCCTGGGCAAGATGATCAACACCTATGCAGACGGCAAGCTGGTGGCCTACAACACCGCCGTTGCTTACCCCATCGGCATCGTCTTTGCCATTGCAATGCTGGTCATCTTCATCCATGCCACCAAGAAGCACACCGCTTCTCAGAAGGCATAAGGCTTTGACCGCACTGCTCAACTAAACCATCTGCGCCCGCCGCTGCCCGACCAAACAGCGGCGGGCGCTGTTGTTTTTGCAGCGCAGAAAGTTTGGGAAAACGCACAAACCTTTTTGGCAAATCTTAGCGGCCAAAGGGCTTGCATTTGCACCGGTAAGGTGCGAAAATAGAAGCAAATCTAAGCAAAGAAGGGAACGACCCATGATTTTCAGACCCGCACAACTGGGCATGGCAAAACTGGACCGACTGGAGCTGGAGCAGGACAAAAAGGCCTGCCGCAAGATCGGCCCCTGTGGTGTCGGCAAAAAGGCCCTGTACCTCAACAGCTTTTACATCGACCGCCGCTATTATCTGCCCTATGGCAGCATCTCCCGCGTGTTCAAGCGGGTGGCCATGAGTTCCGGCGGCTTTACCGGCAGGGGCATGTTTGCCTCCATGGCCTACCTTGTGGTGGAGTACGACGGCGGCAAGCAGAAACAGTGCAATTTCAAGGATGAACGGGACGTGGACAAGCTGCTGGAGGTGCTGGCCAAAGAGCAGCCGCAGATCCCGCTGCTGAGCAAAGCCGGTGAGCAGGCCCTGCAGAAAAAGGAGGCCGAAAAGGCCGCCCGCAAGCTGCCGGAGCTGACCGACGAGGCAAAGCACAGCGTGACGGTGCTGCGCAAGGCCAAAGAATATCTGGAGGAAAAGCCGGAGCTGGCCGAAGAGCTGAGCGCCGCCGAGCGCCGCAAGCGCGCCCAGCTGCAGAGCAAGCCAGTGTACCGCTATGTGGCGCTGGCCATCTTCGTGTTCGGCATCGTGTCGGCAGCCTACGGCCTGTATGCGGTGACGAACCATGTAGGCAACTACGGCATCTACTTTGCCTTGTTTGGCTTTGCGGCCATCTTCCTGTTCTCCAGCTACAACATGCTGCCCACGGCCCGCAACAACAACAATGCCATCATGAAGCGCGCCGACAAGGCGGAAGCGGCCATGGCGGAGTATGTAAAGCACTACCCCAATGGTGCTTTCCCGGTGCCCAGCTGCTACGCCCATCCCATCGTGCTCAAGCAGATGACCGACGCCATTGAAGAGGGCCGTGCCGTGACCGTGCCCGAAGCACTGGACGCTGTGGAAAAGCGCCTGCAGGCCCTGAATGCGGACGTGCAGGTGGAGCAGGAGGAATACGACGAGGTGGTGGTCATCAAGGCCATGTTCCTGAACCACGACTATCAGTGAAATCTTTTAAGGGACGGCTGCATGGTTGATGCGGCCGTCCTTTTTGTTGAGGCTAACTTCTTGCGCGGCCGACAGCGGCGGCCTATAATAAAAACAGGAATGCAAATTACCCCGGATGGAGGAAACAGCTATGGATATGGTCACCCTTGGCAGCACCGGCATCACGGTGAACAAAAACGGCTTCGGCGCACTGCCGATCCAGCGCATCTCGCAGGAGGATGCGGTCTATCTGGCCCGCAAGGCCTACCGGGCGGGCATCCGCTTTTTTGATACTGCCCGCGCCTACACCGACAGCGAGGTCAAGCTGGGCGAGGCCTTTGACGGTATCCGCACGGAGGTGTACATCGCCACCAAGACGGCGGCGCAGAATGCAGAGGACTTCTGGAAGGACCTGCACATCTCCCTGACCAACCTGCGCACCGATTACATCGACCTGTATCAGTTCCACAACCCGGCCTTCTGCCCGAAGCCCGGTGACGGCAGCGGCCTGTACGAGGCTATGCAGGAGGCCAAAGCCAAGGGCATGATCCGGCACATCGGCATCACGAACCACCGGCTGGCGGTGGCCCACGAGGCCATTGACAGCGGCCTGTATGAGACGCTGCAGTTCCCGTTCAGCTACATTTCCGGTGAGCAGGAGCTGGAACTGGTCAACAAGTGCAAGGCCGCCAATATGGGCTTTATCGCCATGAAGGGCCTTTCCGGCGGGCTCATCACCAACAGTGCCGCTGCCTACGCCTTTGAGGCCCAGTACGACGGGGTGCTGCCCATCTGGGGCGTGCAGCGGGAAAAGGAGCTGGACGAGTTCCTCTCCTACATCGACAACCCGCCCCGCATGACCGGAGAGATCAAGGCGGTCATCGACCATGACCGCGCTGAGCTGTGCGGCGAGTTCTGCCGGGGCTGCGGTTACTGCATGCCCTGCCCGGCGGGCATCGAGATCAACAACTGTGCCCGCATGAGCCTGCTGCTGCGGCGCTCGCCCTCGGCCGAGCACCTGAGCCCGGCGGGTCAGGCCAAAATGAAAAAGATCGAGGGCTGCCTGCACTGCAACCGGTGCAAGGCAAAATGTCCCTACGGTCTGGATACGCCCGCTCTGCTGGCCCGCAATTACGAGGACTACAAGCGGGTCCTGGCCGGAGAAGTAAAAGTATAAGGCAAGCAAAAGCGCCCCGTGTGAAACTTCACACGGGGCGCTCTGCGTTTGATGCGGTCAGGCCGCCTGCGGCTCTTTGAAGAGAGCCATGGACTGCTTGTAGCAGTGCACAAAGTACAGGATCTCGGCAAAGGCGGTCAGGGTCCAGCTGCAGGGGTACAGCAGGTACAGTGCCGGGATGGTGTGGAAGTGGGCAAAGATGGTGTACACCCAGATCACACGGAACACGCAGGAGCCCATCACCACAATGATGGTGGGCACCACGGTCTTGCCCAGCCCGCGGGAGGCGGCAATGGTGCAGTCCATGAAGGCGGAGATGCAGTAGGCAAAGGCCATCACGGCCACGCGCTTCATACCGGCGTCGATGACAGCACTCTCGGTGGTGAACAGCGCCAGGAAGGTGCGGCCGAAGAAGAACAGGGCACTGCCCAGTGCAAGGCCCACGCCGAAGGAGTAGCCCAGACTGATGAAGTAGCTTTTCTTGACACGGTCGGGCTTGCCGGCACCGTAGTTCTGGCTCATGAAGCTGGCGCAGGCCATGTAGAAGGCGGCCATGCAGTCGTAGATCATGTTGTCGGCGTTGGCGGCAGCGCTGTTGCCCTTGACCATGAGGGAGTCAAAGGAGTTGACGCCGGCCTGGATGAACAGGTTGGCGATGGCAAAAATGGCGTTCTGGAACCCGGCAGGCACCCCCAGGGCCAGGATGCTCTTGGTGGTGGCAGGGTCCAGGTGCAGCTGGTGTACATCCAGCGCGTAGCAGTCCTGTGCGCGGGTCAGCGCCCGCAGGATCAGTGCGGCCGAGACGCACTGGGAGATGGCACTGGCCAGCGCCACGCCCACCACGCTCAGGCGGCAGACGATGACGAAGAACAGGTTCAGCACGATGTTCAGCGCGCCCGCAAGGGACAGATAGATCAGGGGCTTTTTGGTGTCGCCGATGGAGCTGAACACCGCATTGCCGAAGTTGTACAGCGCCAGCGCCGGCATGCCCAGAAAATACACCCGCAGGTACAGGATGGCACCGGGCAGCAGGTCGTCCTTGGTGTTGAGCAGCCGCAGCATGGCAGGGGAGCCAAGGAGGCCGACGAACAGCAGCGCCACACCGGCGATCAGGCTGACGATGGCGGCCGAGTGCACCGTCTTTTGCACATCGGCGGTGTGGCGGGCCCCGTAAAAGCGTGCCACCAGCACGTTGATGCCGTTGCTCAGGCCGATAAGGAAACCGGTGAACAGGGTGACCAGAATGCTGGTGGAGCCCACGGCACCCAGCGCCGTGGACCCGGCGAACCGGCCCACGACCGCCACGTCCGACATGTTGAACAGTACCTGCAGCAGGTTGGACAGGGCCAGCGGCAGGCTGACCAGCAGGATCTGCTTGGCCAGAGGGCCTTCCGTCAGGGTTTTGGTGGTTGATTTCATAGTCTCTTTTTCCTTTTCCGCTTCCAGACACCGTGCCCGCGCACACCGGGGCACAAGCTCTATTATAAAGCCCGGTGGCGCTTTTGCAAGATGAAAAATACAGAAAAACAGGGCGAACATTTCTGTTTGCATTTTTTGCGCGGCTGTGCTATACTACTCTATACTGATGAATGTATCAGTCCTCGTGCGATCGTAGCTCAGCTGGATAGAGCGTTCGGCTCCGACCCGGAAGGCCAGAGGTTCGAATCCTCCCGGTCGCACCAAGAAAGGCCCATACACAATGTGTATGGGCCTTTCTTTATTGCAGACGCCGTTTTCTGCCAGCCGGTAGAGTTCGTTTTCAGAAGCCAAGAAGCCTCAAATCATATTGCAAAAAAGTAAAACTCCTTTATAATAGAGCTTGTGCCCCGGTGTGCGCGGGTACTGTTTTGGGATAAGAAAAGGAAAAAAGAAACTATGAGTTCATCCGCAAAGTCTCTGACCGAAGGGCCTCTGGCCAAACAGATCTTCCTGGTCAGCCTGCCGCTGGCCCTGTCCAATCTGCTGCAGGTGCTCTTTAATATGTCGGACGTAGCTGTGGTGGGCCGGTTCGCAGGCTCCACGGCCCTCGGCTCAGTAGGCTCCACCAGCATCTTCGTCACCCTGTTCACCGGTTTCCTCATCGGTCTGAGCAACGGCATCAACGTGCTGGTAGCCCGGTTTTACGGTGCGCGCCATGCCGACGATGTGGAGAAGACCGTCCACTCGGCTCTGCTGGTCAGCATCGCCGCCGGCGTACTGCTCCTGCTCATCGGCCTGCTGGGCTCACCGGCCCTGCTCCATCTGCTCAACACCAAAGAAGACCTCTACCCCGGCGCTGTGCTCTACCTGCGGGTGTACTTCCTCGGTATGCCGGCGCTGGCTCTTTATAACTACGGCAATGCCATCTTCAGCGCCATTGGCGAGACGAAAAAGCCGCTGTACTACCTGTGCATCGCAGGCGTGCTGAACATCCTGCTCAACCTTTTCTTCGTCATCGTCTGCCATCTGGACGTGGTGGGCGTGGCGCTGGCAAGTGCCATTTCCCAGTGCGTCTCGGCCTTCCTCGTTCTGCGGGCGCTGACCCGCGTGCAGGACTGCTACGCCCTGGACTTCCACAAGGTCGCCCTCGACCCTGCCACCACCCAGCGCATCCTCGCGCTGGGCCTGCCCGCCGGGTTCCAGAACGCCGTCTTCGCCATTGCAAACCTCTTCATTCAGGCCGGTGTCAACTCCTTTGACTCCCTCATGGTCAAGGGCAACTCCGCCGCCGCCAACGCCGACAACATGATATACGACGCAATGGCCGCGTTCTATATGGCCTGCGCCAGCTTCATGAGTCAGAACTACGGCGCAGGCAAGCCTGACCGCGTGAAGAAGAGCTACTTCATCGCCCTCGCCTATTCCTTCGGCGTCGGCCTCGTGCTGGGCGGTTCGCTGTTCATCTTCGGGCGGCAGTTCCTCGCCCTCTTCACCACCGAGGGCGCCGTCATCGACGCCGGCATGAAGCGTGTGGGCGTCATGGGCTTTGCCTACTGCATCTCGGCCTTCATGGACTGCACCATCGCGGCCTCCCGCGGCCTAGGCAAGACAGTAGTGCCGACCGTCATCGTCGTTCTCGGCTCCTGCGTGTTCCGGGTCATCTGGGTCTACACCATCTTCGCCCACTTCCATACCATCCCCTCGCTCTACCTGCTCTACCCCTGCTCCTGGACGCTGACCGCCATCGCAGAGATCGTCTACTTCATCCACGCCTACAAGGACAGCATGAAGATATTCACTCAGCCCCAGCCCGCAGAAGTCTGATAAGACACAAAAATGCCATCGCCGCGAGGCGATGGCATTTCTTTATTTCGTTACTGATAATCGTGATTGAGGAACATAGCCTTGATCTGGACGATCTCGTCGTACTCTTCCTGCTCCACCTGAACGTCGGCGTTGACCTCTTTGAGGCGGTTCTTCACTGCCTCGAGGGCTTCGGGCAGGGTGACGGCCCGGCCCTCCTGAAGAGCATCGGTCATCTGCTTGAGCACCACAGGGTGAGCGTAGATGTCCGGCACCGGGAAGTTCCCGCCGGGATAGGCTTTGATGTACTCGGCCATGGCCGCTTCGGCCCTGTCGGCACGCTTCATGATAGCATTATGGTTGTTGTGGGCCGTAGGCATCATGTTGTAGCTGGAGAAGAGGAAGATGGCCGCAAAGCCGAACAGCGCAAAGTAGATGCCGTAGTTTCCGGTGTGGTTGATGATGCTCTGGATGCCATAGGCCGCAGACACCACGCCGAACAGACTGATGATGAGCGCCACATATTTATACACCGGCTTGCTCTGCAGCTGGGCGCGCTTGCGGCGCTCGGCAGCGCTGAGCTCTTTGGCAAGCTCCGGTTTCCTGGCGAGGTAGTCCGATGCGCGCTTGAGCTGGCCCACGCTCTGCTCAGCCTCTTTCGAGAGCTGGGGCAGCCTGCGGGCGGCTTTCTCGGCCTTCTGGCGGGCAATTTCCGCCTCGCCTGCGGCGCTCAGACGCGGGATGTTGGGCTGTTCTTTCGCCAGAACTTCCAGCAGGGCGTCCACGTCCCGCTCGTCCTTGAAGTTGCACTGTTTCTGCTTGCCGCCGTCGTACTCCACCACGAGGTAAGCCATCGAGGCAAACATGCCCTTACCGGAGAAGCCTCCCTGACTCATGGCCACCCGCTTGAACACACGGCTGATGCTGCCATAGGGCAGATAATACCGGCGGTCGATGTAGAAGCTGTTGAGGTAGAGGGCCTTTTTGCCCACGCCACAGGGGCCGATCTTTTTGCAGGCTTTCTTATCGGCTTCCAGCGTTGCTTTGTCCAGATGGGCGAGGCCCAGTTGTGCAGGATGAAACAGCATAGAGAATCCCCTTCTTCCATTTCTTTTCCTCATTTTGCCACTCTGAGCCGAAAAAAGCAAGAGGCAGTTTCAGATGACCTTCTGCTCGAGCCATTTTCCCCGGACAAAACGCACCGTAAAGCAGATGGAGCGGAACGCCCAGTCGAGATACATCCCCATCCAGATGCTGAGCAGTCCGCCGCCCATCTTCAGGACCCACAGGTAGCAGAAGCCCACGCGGAACACCCACATGGACACGATGCTGACGGTCATGGTGAAGCTGGCGTCGCCGGCGGCGCGGAGAATGTTGGGCAGGGTGAAGCTGGAGGGCCAGAAGAAGAGGGAGACGATGTTGAACCACATCATGACTTCCAGCGCCATGGCCGAAGCCTCCGGCGAGAGGCTGAACCAGGACAGCGCCCAGCGGTCGGCGAAGAAGAAGGCCGACAGATTCATAGCCCAGGCACCGCAGTAGGCCACCAGCAGCAGGCGGCGGGCATACCAGACAGCCTGCTCTTTCTCGCCTGCACCGAGGCACTGGCCCACCACCGTGAGCACCGCCATGCCGACGGCGCTGGCCGGGATGTTCAGGAAGGTGCTGGTGGTGTTGGCCACGGCATTGGCCGCGATGGCGGCGGTGCCGAGGGTGCTGGTGAGGCTGGCCACCGACAGTTTGCCGATTTGGAACATACCGTTCTCGATGCCCGCCGGGATGCCCACCCGCAGGATGCGCCGGATGAGCTTTCCGTCCGGCTTCAGGGCCGACAGGCCGGTGACGCGAAGCATACAACCCGGCTTCTGGAGCAGGAAGAGGACGGCACAGCAGGCCACCGCGCGGGAGACGAGGCTGGCCAGCGCCGCGCCCATGACGCCCATCTTGAAGCCAAAAATAAGGATGGCATTGCCGCCGATGTTGACGACATTCATCACAAGGCTGGACATCATGCTGATCTTGCTGTTGCCCTGCGCCCGGAAGAGGGCCGCGCCTGCGTTATACAGGCCGATGAACGGGTAGCTCAGGGCCGACAGCAGGAAATACGTCTCGGCGTACTTCATCACATCGGCGTCGATGGAGCCGAAAATGCCCCGCAGGATGGCGTGGCGCCCCACCACGACCACCGCTGCCACAAGAATGCTGAAGCTGGACATGATGAACATGATCTGTGCGGCAGCAGCCCGGGCGCTCTTCTCCTCTCGATGGCCGATGTACTGGCTGGCGACCACCGCGCCGCCGGTGGCCAGCGCTGTCATGATCTGTATCATCAGGGTGTTGAAGGTATCCACAAGGCTCACGCCCGACACCGCCGCCTCGCCCACCGACGACACCATGAGGGTATCGGCCAGGCCGATGGTCACGCTCAGGGCCTGCTCCGCAATGAGCGGCAGCAGCAGGGCCGTCAGCTGTCGGCGGGTAAACAAAGGCTTCGTTTCAAATTTTGTGCTCGTCATTCGCTCCTCCGCGCCGCCCCCGAAGGGGCTTTCTTAAAGTATACAGACTTATCCCTATGATACAGCGCCTTTCCCAAAAAGGCAAGAAGATGTATACAAGAATCTCTCAAAATTTTAAGGATCCTGCCCCTCTGCGCCACTTTACCCCCATTCCATCTTGTGTTACAATGAAAGTTACCAGAGGGCTGCCCTTTTCCGCGCCGTGCAGGGACGCGGACAAAACGGCGCTCCGGTATCATGATAAGAAGGACAACCCAAGACCCACAAGGGGGGAAGGAATCTATGCCAAAGACTGCTCATAAAGTCGTGGTCATCGGACATCGCAATCCGGACACCGACTCTATCTGCTCTGCCATTGCGTACGCAGAGCTGAAAAATAAGACAAGCTCCCTCGTCTGCGAGGCCCGCCGGGCCGGACGGATGAACCAGGAGACGGAATTCGTGCTCAAGCGGTTCGGCGTCGCGCCGCCCCGGATGTGTACCGACGTCAACCCGAAGATCCGTGATGTGGACTACCGCGAGATGCCCGGCATCCCCGGCTCCACCAGTCTGCGCAAGGCATGGGAGATCATGCGCGACCAGAAGATCGACACCCTGCCCATCACGAGCGCCGACAACGAGCTGGAAGGCATCATCACCGTGAAGGACATCGCCACGGCCAACATGGACGTGTTCGACACCGGTGTGCTTGCCACCAGCCGCACCACCTATAAGAATATCCTCGAGACCCTCGGCGGCACCATGGTCGTCGGCAACGAGAACGCCGTCTGCACCACCGGTCATATCAAAATCGGCACTGCCACCCCTGAGATGCTGGAAAACAACGTCGAAAAGGGCGACATCGTCATCCTGACCAACCGCTATGAGAGCCAGCTGTGCGCCATCGAGAAGGAAGCATCCCTCCTCATCATCTGCAACGGCGCCAAGGTGGGCCGCACCATCCAGCGCATCGCCGAGGAGACCGGCGTCGCCATCATGACCGCCCCCTGCGACACCTACGCCGCCGGCAAGCTCATGAGCCAGTGCGCCCCCATCTCCTACTATATGACCCGCGACGACATCATGAAATTCACCCTCGTCACCCCGGTAGCCGACGTCACCCGCGTGATGGCCAAGGTGCGCCACCGCTACTTTCCCATCCTCGACGAGGACGGCAAGTACTGCGGCATGGTCAGCCGCCGCAACATCATCGCCCTGCGCAAGCGCCGCATCATCCTGGTGGACCACAACGAGGCCACCCAGGCCGTGGAGGGCTTCGACCAGGCTGAGATCCTGGAGATCATCGACCACCACCGCATCGGCAGCCTCGAGACCAGCGGCCCGGTCTATTTCCGCAACCAGCCTGTAGGCTGCACCGCCACCATCATCACCCAGATGCACGATGAGAACGGCGTCGAGATACGGCCTCAGATCGCCGGTCTGCTGCTGGCGGCCATCCTCTCGGATACGCTGGTCTTCCGCAGCCCCACCTGCACTCCCGTCGATGTCTCCACCGCCAACCGCCTCGCCAAAATCGCGGGCGTCGAGATCGACGCCTTTGCCTCCGAGATGTTCGAGGCCGGCGAGAAGCTGGACGGCAAGACCCCTGAGGAAGTCTTCCTGCAGGATTTCAAGGTGTTCATGTGCGGCGACGTCCGCTTCGGCGTGGCGCAGGGCAGCTACATGACCCGCAAGAACCTGAAAGCGGCCCAGCAGCTGCTCACCCCCTATCTGCCCGAAGCCTGCGGCAAGCAGAACGTGGAGGACCTCTATATGCTGCTGACCGATGTGCCGAAGGAAGAGAGCGTCGTCATCTGCACCGGCCGTCATGCCGACGAGATGCTGCGCAGCGGCTTCGAGAAGGAGCCGGAGGAAGATGGCAGCTGGGTGCTGCCCGGCGTCGTCAGCCGCAAAAAGCAGTTCATCCCCGCCCTGATGAGCGCCTATCAGGAGCTGTAAGCCGCTTATGTTTGATTTTCTGAATGAAAAGGACCGCCAGCCCCCCGCCCTGCCCGAGGGCACCGTCCGGCGGCGGTACTCCATCGAAGGGCAGGTGCAGGGCGTGGGCTTCCGCTACCGCGCCCGGTACGCCGCCCAGAGCCTTGGCCTCACCGGCTGGGTGGAGAACGAGGACGACGGCTCGGTCACGCTGGAGGTGCAGGGCGACCCAGCCCTCTTCCTCAAGCTGTTCGCCCTCATCCAGCGCAGCGATTATATCCAGATCACCTCGCTCCACCAGCGCGACCTCGCCCCCGACCCATGGGAACGGGATTTCCGGGTACGCGGCTACTGATAAATGCCTCTTACAAACACGAAGCCCCCCGGAGTCCTGCATTCCGGGGGGCTGTTGTGTATCTATCAGGAGTAGTTCCGCCTTGTATTTTGAACGAGTACATTATCGGGGAGTTCTTCTGTATTTAAGACTATCATAAATTCGTGGAAAATGTGTGTAATTTCAGGAAAAGATTGGAGAAATCCTTTCACACTTTCTTCTTTTTTCAGCAATTCGGTTGACAGAATGCCAAAGTCGTGCTATCATCGAATCAATCATTGTCAGGCTTTTGTGCGGCATTGCCGCCGGGCCTGGGAATAAGGGAGCGCCGCACGGGCCGGCAAAGGGGTTTTATACCGCTTTGCCGGCCCGTGTTTTTATTTGCCCCACCGGAGGATGGTATACTTTTCCCAAAAAGCGGGAGTGAATTTTATCATTTTGCCGATTGACAAACTCATACGGGGGGGGGTAAAATTGCATTGTATAGTGTTTCCAGTAAAACAAAGGAGACTTGACGATGAAAAAGTTCAAAAAGCTCACAGCCCTTCTGTTGGCGGGTGCAATGACGATGCTGCTGCTCGCTTCTTGCAACGGCGGCGGTGGCGGCGGCAATCCTGCAAGCTTCGAGCAGCAGGTGGAGGACGCTTTCTTTTCCGTTTATAGCAAAGAAGTCGGCATGACGACCAATGACCCTGAAGCCAAGGCTCTGGCCGAAACTTCCTTTGATTGTATCAAACCGGCTGATGGCAATTTCTATCTTAATATGGAAGACGAAAACCACAATGTTCTCACAAACAAGTGGTCAAAGGTCGATAAAGCGCAGGGCATCATGATGTATGCGCTCCCCCTGCCTGAGGACTCCAACGTGGATTTGATGAGTTGCTCTCATTACAAGGTGCGGGAAATCACCTCGGAAATGCTGAGAAACATGGACATTTCCTCGGTCATATCCGCATACAAGAGTGCTCTCAAAGGCCTCACGGATAAAGGCGCCGAAGTCACCGCTATCGGCGTCGCGGCAAAGACCATCAACGGAAAGACCTACGTTTCGCTGGGCGTCAAAATGAAAATATCTCCGAGCAATTTCAACTGAATAAAAGCCTGACCAGCCCCGGAAGTGCGGCGTCCCCGCCGCTTCCGGGGCTTTTTGCAGTTTTATGGCAAAAACGCAAACTCTGTGGTACAATAGAAGTCGATATTTACCGATTGAAAGGGGCATACGGATGCAGTTGTTTGAACTGGTCAGCCCGCGGCTGTTCCGGCCGCTGGCGGGGCCGAACCGGGCATTTTATGCAGAGCTGCTGCTCTTGCTGTGGGAGGAGTGCCGCCACACGGCAGATTACAGCATCCTGCGGGCCGAGGCCGTATCCCGGGCCGAGGATTACTTCGCCGCGCTGGCAAAGCCTCTGGCACTGGATGCCGACGACGCGGGCGATGAGGCCGAGCAGCCCACCCGCGACCCCCATACGCTGGCGCTGGGTTTTCTGCTCCGGCTGCGGCGCACCGGCTGGCTGGCCGAACAGCCCGGCAGCTACGAAGAAGAGCCTGCGCTGGCCTTTGTGCCGGAGGTGACGCCGCTTCTTGAAGCGCTGGAAGAGATCCTGAACCCTCGGGTCGTCACCTACACCGGCAAGCTCTACAAGGCGTGGCAGCTGCTGCAGAATGTGGGCCAAGAGAAGAGCCCCTACGAGAACGTCCTGCGGGAGGTAGCCGGCGACCTTGAGGCGCTGAACAAGTCCCTCCGCGCCCTCAACGCCTCCATCGGCCACTACATCGACCGCCTCACCCGCAACCGCACCCCGCAGGAAGTCTTGGAGCTTTTCGACCAGTACGAAGAAAAGGTGGTGGCGGCCGCCTACCACCGCTTCAAGACCAGCGACAACCTGTTCAACTACCGCGCCTTCCTCGAAGAGGGACTGGACGACTGCGAGACGAACTACCTGCCCCAGCTGGCGCTGGATTACGCCCGGGTGGAGCGCTGCGCCCCGAGCGAGGCCGCTCCCGCCGTCCGCGCCCTCATCCAGAAACAGCGGGACGCCCTCGAAGAGATGAGCACCCTCATCCGGGAGATCGACGCCAGCCACGTCCGCTACCGCAAGCGGGCCGTTCAGCGGGCGCAGTTCCTGCTGCTGAGCGACCGCTCGGCCCAGGGCAGCGTCACCGCCCTGCTGCGGCGGTACGCCGAGAACATCAAAACGCCAGACCAGCTCTTTGAGCCGGACGACGGCCCGCTGGCCGCGCGGCTCAAGCTCTGGCCGGTGCAGGTCTTCGGCGAAAAGCCGCTCTATCCTCCGGCCGCACCCCGCACCGACGCGCCGCTGGCCCCGGTGCAGGCCGGACAGCTGGACGAAGAGCAGCTTCGCCGGGAGCAGAAGCTCTTGCTGGACTACGCCCGGATGGCCGTCACCGAGGAGAACGTGGACATCCTCGCCCGGCAGGCGCTGGCCGCACGGCCTTCTGTCTCGGCGTCCACCCTCGCCGACGAATACCCGAACGACTTCGCACGCATCATCGGACTGCACACCTACTCCCAGTCGCCGCGCCGCTGTTATGACATCCAGCTCACCGGCGAGTGGGCCACGCGGGGCGGCTTCCGGTTTGAAGAATTTACTCTGACACCCCGCAAGGAGGACGCCGAAGATGACCGAAACGAATAAAATGCTGGAAGAGTGCGCAAATTATCTGCTCAACCACTGCTTTGTGCTGGGCGGCGTGGAGGACCAGCGCGCCAAATATCTTTATGTTCAGGACCACCTCAACGAGGTGCGGGCCGTGTTTGCGCCGCTGGGCTACTCGGTGGTGCTCTACCCCGCCCCGCTGCAGGCGGCGGCCCTCGTCAACGAGCATGAGGGCAGTCAGGCCCGGCTTCTGAAGTACGAGAGCATCCTGCTCTTAGTCCTGCGCCTGCTCTACCTCCAAAAGCGGGAGAGCCTCTCGGCCAGCGCCGACCAGGTTCTGGTGACGGTGGAAGAAGTGCAGGCCGAACTCCAAAAGATGAACCTGCCCCGCCGCCTCGACCAGCCCACGCTGGAAAAGCTGCTGCGCACCCTGCGCCGGTACAATCTGGCCCGGCCGGTGGGACGGCTTTCCGGGCTGGACAGCCGCATCGAAGTATTCCCCACTGTATTGCTCGCTCTGCCGGATTCCGACCTTGCGGACGTTGCCGCCGAGGTAACCCGCACCCACAGTGAGCTTTCGCTTTATGAGCGGCCGGAGGACGGCACCGCTGCCGTGGAGGTGGAAGAATGATAGAACTGAAACGCCTGAAGCTCATCAACTGGCACAACTTTGAGAACGTCACCTTCGACTGCGCCCGGCTGACCTACATGATCGGCGTCAACGCCGTGGGCAAGACCACCATCCTCGACGCCATCCGCTACTGCCTGACCACCAACCGCAATTTCAACGCCCTCGGCAACAAAAAGAGCGGCCGCACCCTGCAAGGCTCTGTCCACGCCAAGCAGCGCGGCGAGAACGCCTACCGCCGCCCGGGCCGCACCGTGGCCTACATCGGTGCGGAGTTCTGGGACAGCGTCAATCGCACCCACTTCGTCATCGCCGTCCGGGTCGAGTCGGAAGGCCCCATGCAGGAGCTCCATCCCGGCGACCAGACCTGGTACATCTCCGAGGACGGCTGCACCCTCGAGCAGCTGCCCTTCATCGACCCCCGCACCGGCGCGCCCAGCTCGAAAGAGAACTTCAAGCCCGCTGTGGGCCGCCTCTCCTACACCCGCAGCCCTGGCGAAGCCCGCGACCGCATCTGCCGGGCGCTGGGCATCGGCCGCGCCGCAAGCCCGCTGGGCAAGAAGTTCAACGAAGTCTTCCAGATGGGTACCAGTATGGACGAGATCCCCAACTTCCGGGAGTTTTTGTATCAGTACATCCTGCCTCAGCCCGAGCTTGATCTGGAAGCTTTGCAGGGCGACCGGGTGGAGCTGGAAAACCTCCACGCCGTGCTGGCCGAAGCCCAGACCCGCGCCGCCGCGCTGGAACAGATCGTGGACTATGGCCGCGAAGCTGCCCAGAAGGAAACGGAAGCCCTCGTCAACCGAGGCACTGCCCTGCTGGCCCGTGCTGAGGAAGCCGCCGCCGGGACGAACACCTGGCAGGAGCATCTTGCCGCCGGAAAGCGCCAGCACGAAGAGCTGACAGCCCGCTACGCCGCCGCAAAAGACGCCGAGGCCGAGGCCCGCCGGGCCTACCTCTCGGCCCACAGTGCCGCCGCCAGCGGCGAGGGCCGGGCGCTGGACGCCCTGAGCGAAGAGCTGGCCCGCAAAAAGACCGCACTGGACAAGGCCAGCCGGGACGCTTCCAGAAGCGAAGCCGCCGCAGGCAAAGTACAGAGCCTCTTGCAGAGCTTGCAGCGCAGCGGCTTTGCCGTCGAAAAATCGCTCTGGCCTGCCTCACTGACGGCGGAGACTCTGCCTCAGCTCCAAAGCGCCCTCGCCGGGCTGGAAAAGCCGCTGGAAGAGCAGTATTTCGCCGCACGGCAGAGCGCCGACGCCCTCACCGCTGAGGTACAGGAAAATCAGGCGGAGCTGGCCTCCGTCTCGGGAGGCCGGTGGGTCTACCCCCACGGCGACGCCGCCACCAGAGTGCGGGACGCCGTGAACGCTGAGCTCAAGAGCCGCGGCATGACGCCGGACGCCAAAATCTTCTGCGAACTGCTGAGCGTCGAGGACGAGAGCTGGCAGGACTGCGTGGAAGCCTGCCTCGGCGACCGCCGGTTCGACATCCTCGTGCCGCCTGCCCACTACGCCGCCGCCAAGAGCGCCTTTGTGGCCCTGCGGGACAAGGTCGGCCCCATCAGCCTGCTGGACACCCCCAGCATCCGCACGGCCAACCGCAAGGCCGACGCCGCCCCTGCCGACAGCCTCGCCGCGCAGGTCCGAAGCGAGAACCCGCTGGCCGCACAGTATGCCGACACCATCCTGCGGCGCATCGTCTGCTGCGACACCCCCGACACACTGGAAAACTATCCCGACAGCGCTACCCGCGACCTGCTGCGCCACCACCCCTTCCGCCTCGAGCGTCTCCGCACACCCCAGCGGTATATCGGTCTTGACGCCCGCCGCGCCCGGGCCGAAGCGCTGACGAAAGCTCTGGATGAGCTGACCGCCCGCAGCAGGGAAGCGGCGCAGTCTGCCGCCGCCCTCAAAGCCGCACGGGACAGCTATCAGGATGTGCTGCACAGCAGCGTCATGGATGAGCTGGCCGCGCTGTGGGACGCCCGCGCCGCGCTGGAAGCGGCCCGCGCCGACTGCACCGCACAGGAGCAGAAGCTGGCCGAGTGCCGCGAGAACCCGATGCTGCAGCAGCTTTACAAAGAGGACGAGGCCCGCGAGGCCGCGTGGGACGCCGCCCGCGCCGCTGTGGAGACAGCCGGCGGCGACATCCGTGTCTGCGAAAAGCAGCTGGCCTCCTGCGAGGCTGAGCAGACCAAGGCAGAAGAGACCGCCAGGCAGGCAAAGGACGCCGCCGACCGGTTCTTCGGGCAGTACCCGCTTTTGGAGCCGCTGGCACGGGAGCGCTTCGCGGCCCTGAGCAAGGACAAAGGCCCGCGCTATGCCGCACAGTCCGCTGAAAAGGCACAGGCCCGGCTGGACGACGCACTGGCCGTCTACCTCACCGGCACCCTCGAGCCTGCCCAGAAAGAGTACAACACCCGCTACGTCTGCGATCATCCGCTGGGCCTTACGGGCATCGAGCAGTACCGCGCCCAGCACGAGAGCCTCGTGCGCATTGATTTGGAGCGGTACGCCGCCCGCCTCGAGCAGGCACAACGCGACTGCAAGGACCGCTTCCGCAAGGACATCCTCTTCCGGATGAAGGACGACATCTTCAACGCACGGCGGCAGTTCCGGGAGCTGAACAAGGTAATGGAACAGCTGACCTACGGCGAAGAGGTCTACCGCTTCGAGCTTGGTCCCAGCCGCGACCCCCAGCTGGCCGCATTCTATCAGGTCATCGTGGACAAGGGAAACCAGCAGATGACCGACGGCGACTCGCTGGACAACCTCGCCGCCACCGCCGACCCCGTCTATGAGCGTCAGGTGGACGAGCTGATGGAAAAGATCATGGCCGATGTGGACGAGAACACCCGCGCCCGGCAGGAGGGCCGACGCCCCGAGAATGTCACCCTTTCAGATTATGTAGACTACCGCACCTACCTCGACTACGACATCAAAGTGACCAACACCGTCTCCGGCCAGCAGGCTTCCCTTTCCCGCGTCAGCCGCGATTCCTCCGGCGGCGAGAATCAGGCCCCCTTCTATGTAGCTATCTGCGCGTCGCTGCTCCAGATCTACCAGAAGAGCGAGAACAGCATCCGTCTGGTGCTGCTGGACGAAGCGTTCAGCAAGATGACCAGCGACCGCATCCGCCCCATGATGGAGCTGTTCCGCCGGATGCAGCTGCAGGTCCTGCTCATCTCCACCGTCGAGAAGAGCACCGCCATCCAGCCCTACTGTGACATCACCTATTCCATCGTGCGCCACGGCGACGTGAACGCCATCGCGCCCTTTTACCGTCTGAATGCATCGGAGGAAATTGGATCTTGAACGAACATCTTGTAAAATTCTGGCTCTTTGCCACCCACTGGACCGAGCTGGACACCTTTGACACCGAAGAAGATCTGAACGACGAGATCGAACTGCTCCACCGCCAGAACCTGCCCACCAAGGTGCGTCAGCGCACCAAAAAGGACGGCGGCGAGGAGCTGGTGCTCTACGTCAAGCAGGCAGACCGGGATTATGCCCGCTACTGCACCGGCTGGCGGCCCGGAATGTGACGCTTGACAATAAAAATAAACTTTGATATACTGTTTTTCGCTCATCGGAGGGCTATTTCAACGTAATTGAAAGGCCGGATAAGATGCCGCAGCGAGTGTTCGCCCTGAGGCTGTGCAGCCGTAGCCGCACAGCAGAAAAGGGCCTGCATCGTGCTGTGTGTCTTTTATCCGGCCTTTTTTGCATCTTGAGTCAAAGGAGTATCCATGTCAAAGCAGAAAATACAGTTATCCGACCACTTTGATTACAGCCGCCTTTTGCGGTTCGTGCTGCCCTGCGTCGGCACCATGCTGTTCACCTCCATCTACGGCATCGTGGACGGCCTGTGCGTCTCGAACTTTGTGGGCAAAACGGCCTTTGCAGCGGTCAACCTTATCATGCCCGTACCGATGCTGGTCGGCTCGGTGGGCTTCATGCTTGGCACCGGCGGCAGCGCCATCGTGGGCATCACGCTGGGCGAGGGCGACCGGGAAAAGGCCGACCGCTATTTCAGCCTCTTCGTCTGGACGGGCCTGATTTTGGGCATCGTCCTCTCCGCTGTCGGCGTTCTCATCGTCCGCCCGGCGGCGGCGCTGCTGGGCGCAGAGGGCGAGATGCTGGATTATGCCGTCCGGTATGGCCGCCTCCTGATGATCTGCCTGCCCTTCTTCATTTTGCAGAATATGTTCCAGAGCTTCTTCGTCACCGCCGAAAAGCCCCATCTGGGTTTCGCCTTCACGGTGGCGGCGGGCGTCACGAATATGGTGCTGGACATCGTGCTGGTGGGTATGCTCCACGGCGGCGTAGAGGGCGCGGCCATCGCCACTTTCATCAGCCAGGCCGTGGGCGGCGTGCTGCCGGTGTTCTACTTCCTTAATAAGTGCTCCACCAGCTCTATCCATCTGGGCCGCGCCCAGTGGAACGGCGGCGTCATCCGCAGCGCCTGCATCAACGGCTCCTCGGAGCTGATGACCAATCTTTCCATGTCGCTGGTCAACATTCTTTACAATTACCAGCTCCTCCGCTTTGCCGGTGAAAACGGTGTCGCGGCTTATGGCGTCATCATGTATGCGGCGTTCCTGTTTGTGGCCGTCTTCGTGGGCTATGCCGTCGGCAGCGCCCCCATCGTCAGCTACCACTACGGCGCACGCAACCACGCCGAGCTGAACAACCTCTACTCCAAGAGTCTCCGCCTCATCGGCGTCATCGCCGTCGTTATGACGGCTCTCTCCATGCTGGTCATCCCCTATGTGGCCCGCATCTTTGTGGGCTACGACGCCGAGCTGCTGGCACTGACCAGCCACGCCTTCCGCGTCTACGCCCTGAACTTCTTCCTCATGGGCTTCAACGTCTACGGTTCCTCCTTCTTCACGGCGCTGGGCGACGGCGTGACCAGTGCGCTCATCTCCTTCCTGCGCACTTTACTGTTCCAGCTGCTGGCCCTCATCTTCCTGCCCATGGTTCTGGGCATCGAGGGCGTCTGGCTGGCCGTCACGGCAGCCGAAGCCGGTGCGCTCTGCGTCACGGTACTGATGTTCATCACCAAGGACAAAGTTTTCCACTATCGCAAAGTATCCTGTTGAAAAGAAAGGAGCTGTTGCAAAACAGCGTCCCTTCAAAATGTTGAAAACAGCCGCATTCACCGTACAGATCGGGCAGAATGTTGAAAACTCAGAGGCAGATTTCAAAAAATGAGATAGGCGACCCCTTTCGGGGAAGTCTATCTCATTTTTTATTTGGGGCTATTTTGCAACAACCCCTTTTCTTGCGCCTGCCCCTGCGTCGTGCTATAATGCTTTCAGAGAGTATGAGCGCGGCGGATACGCACCGCAAAGTCGAAAACGTCAAAGAAAACAGGAGGAAAAACCGATGGAAGCATCGACCGTCTACTATACCG
>ENA-OWPB01001606-OWPB01001606.1-human-gut-metagenome-genome-assembly--contig:-NODE-1606-length-19180-cov-7.413647_pt1 | contig 19180 bp, 20 predicted proteins | sample MGYA00248260_ERZ651838 | MGnify/ENA primary metagenome ERZ651838 (study PRJEB26924, sample SAMEA4378304) | human gut metagenome | biome: human gut; feature: human-associated habitat; material: faeces...
AGAATTTTCTTTTCCTTCATATTCAGTTTCATAATGATCTACCTCCATTCATTTGCTGCGGTGCGGTATGCCCCGCATGGTTTACTTTTCTATCTGCCGGTCTGTCTGCAAGCCGCTCCTGCCCGGATTTTCTCCCGGCGTATTGTCCTCTTTGGTGCGCTCCCGTCGTCACAAAATCCATGATTTTGCGGGAACCCTTTTATCGCGTCACTTCCCCGGAGGTCATACCCCTTGCAGCCGGTCATTCGATTTTCAAGGTTCTGTGTCTCCTGACAAGAACCAGTTTACCGAAAAAAGGGGGCTGCTCCCGTATGTCCAAGACGTTGGAATAGCGCACAAAAACCGCATATTTCCACGCTCTCGGAAACGTGCTATAATGAAAAAAATATTGAAAAATGTTGACGAGAGGGGGTGCTTTGATGTACACAAAACTGTCAATCCCGGAACGGCTCAAAGACCTGCGGGTGGTGGATAAGCACCTGACACTGGAACAGCTGGCAGAACAAACCGGCCTGTCCAAGTCGGCGCTGGGGAAATATGAGGGCGATGACTACAAGGACATCAGCCCATTTGCGATTGCAACGCTGGCAGAGTTTTACGGCGTGTCCACCGACTATCTGATGGGGCTGTCGGAAAATAAGACCATCCCTAATTCTGATCTCCAGTCGCTCCATTTGAGCGATGAAATGATTGAGCTATTAAGAAGCGGCAGGATCAACAACCGTCTGCTCTGCGAGCTTGCCACCCATGAAGGTTTTCCCCGGCTCATGACGGACATTACCGTTATCGTTGACCGTATCGCCGGTATGCGTGTCAGCCAGATGAATCTGGAACTGGAAGCTGCCCGGCAGAGCGTCATGGAAAGCTATGCGCCGGGAGACGATGACCTTTATATGCGAACCCTTGAAGTCGCACAGATAGACGGAGAGGATTATTTCAATCACATCGTCCATAAAGACATTGACAAGATCGTAAAAGACATCCAAACAGCACACACAAACGACGCTACCACCGCTGATGAACGGCAGGAAACCGTAGCCGAAGTCCGGCAAAAGTTTGAAAAGCTTGTGCAGACGGGAACCAGCGGAGAGGAAGCCTTTATTCAGGTTTTCTGCGACCAGATGGAAATTCCTTATGAGAAACTGACTTCTGCGGAATTTACTGCCTTTTTGGGAATCCTCAGAAAATCCAAAAAAGCAAAACGAACTAAAAGTATGCGGGGAAAGGGCAGCCCAATTCCTCCCAACCGGAATGGCAGACAGAAGCGTTAATAAAAGAACCACCCGCTGGGTAATCCAGTGAGTGGCTCAAAAAAGATATGCTGTTATTTCTGACAGACATCCTACCTTTTTCAGAATCCAGCTGATCGTGTCCCTGTTCATGTAAAATTCAAGGCAACTGAACTCTTCATCAACAAGTATGGCATATCCTTTCCAGTCTTTTGATAATTCAGACCGTAGGACTGGCTCGTACCTCTCGTATCCGAGGTATTATAAAGGTCAATCGTTTCTTTTCCAAGGATTTCTGCCAAGTCTTTCAGAGTATCTTTCTCTTTTCCTCCCAGAAACAGGGTTGTGTCGCAGTTTCCTTCAATCGTGGAAGCGTTGTCCCGGTACAGAGCCTTAAGCTGTGACTTTGACTGCAAAATAATAGAAGCTGATATTTCCCTGCTACGAATGGTAGCAATCAGCTTCTCAAACTGTGGAATCTGCCCGATGTTCGCAAACTCGTCCAGTAAGCACCGGACGTGAATCGGCAGTCTTCCGTTATATACATCATCTGCCTTGTCACAAAGCAGATTGAATAACTGCGAATACATGATACTTACAATAAAATTGAATGTGGCATCGGTATCGGAGATAATGACAAACAGTGCTGTCTTTTCTCCCCCAATGTATCAAACTCCAGTTCATCATAAGCAGTCAGGTCACGCAGCTCCTTGATGTCAAATGGCGCCAACCTCGCACCACAGCTAATCAGAATAGATTTTGCTATCTTTCCAGTAACAAAATGTCAATAGTTTTTTAATCATTTTTTTCAAAAATAGAAAATCATAACCTACAAATTTAATATTCCTAGTGGGTTACGGTTGTAAATGTGAACACACGACTTCCCGTAGGGGAACGGTTAAGAGTGTGGGAACACGAACTGCAACCGCTTCGCTGGTTTTGTCGGTGGGTTACGGTTAAGAGTGTGAGGGTACTCCCTTTGTGGCTATAAGTAAATAAAATTCTAAGGAGGAACTTAAAATGCAAAAGGTAAACGGCAAATACCCAGTCAGAATTGAGAACTGCATTGACTGTGGCAATGAATTCATAATTGTTCTAGAAGAATTTATTCAGAAAACTGAATCAGGAATGCGTCTTCCCAAAAGATGCGTAGCTTGCAGGAAAAAACGCAGATACGAAAGAGATCCATATGCCGGCTGGCTTTCAACGCTGGAAAATATCCAGCAACTAAAGGTCATCGTCATAGTGTACATGGCGGCAGATAACGAAAGGAAGGTATCAAATAATGAAATATTTTAATTGTTTTAATATCGTGAAACTAGTAACTGATGAAGCATCAAACCAATTCTCACCTTTATTTAGTGAAAATTCATTAAAGCTATCTCGTCTAAAATCTCAATGTGATTATATTAATAAAATTGCAAATCAATATAATGGTATCTCCTGTGAAATAGAGATTGATTCCATCACAATGGAAATTCGAATTATGCTTACACTTGCTGATAAGCACCTTGCCTTGTCATCTATTAACTGTCCACAGCCTGTAAAATCAGAAATATATCTAAACGAAGATAATTTAATTTGTTTGGATTTTCTTGTTCCAGGCATTTGGTCAAAAAGCCAACCACGAAAGGAGCTTCCAAGATGCCTGAATTAATTTGTGTAATTATAATCAATGCATTGATTAAAGTGATTTTTGAGGATAATTGGAAACCCTTCATCGTATTGGTTATTCTTTATCTTTTTTGTTCTTTCATGGGTTCGCTATCATAGCAGAAAACCTACTGTCATCTGTAGATTATTTTGCAGATAGCAGTAGGTTTTCTTTTTATTCTAAATCACCTGTCGACTTGCTTCTGTAACCAGCATCCGGTTGATCTTCTCCTGCATTGTTTCCTTTGCATCTTCATTGAAATGATAACGAACAACATAGACTGTCTGCCCGATTTTCTTTGTAAATGTGTTTCCCTCTGTTTTTGTATTCATCATTTTTTCCATAATCATTTTCCTTTCTTTTGGAGTCCCAGCAGAGAGTCATTCCATTGGTCTCTGTCAGGACACTATTCTTTAAATCAGGCCCAAAATGGGCACTTCCACTTTCGTAGGCTACCTATATATAGCCTTTTCATTTTTGCTTGCAAAAAGCCTTGTGATCACAGCACTTTTTTAACGTAAAAAGCGTTTTAATATGATACAGCCAACGACAAGAAGCATATCTAACAAATATCATTGTCTATCACTTCTGTTTTCTCTGCCGATATCTCTCTGGTTAATGCCTAATAATCTTCCCTGCCAGACAAGACGATAAGTACAGTGTTTGCTTCTATCGTGTTTCCAAATACTTTCTTCCATCATACGATAGTTCTTCATCAAGTTCCAGTCCGTGACGTTTACAGATATCTAAAAACATTGTCCGGCAGGCAGAATCGGCTGCAGATTCAAAATTTTATTATTCAAAAATAAATAAAAATGGATTCCACCAAAATACCCATCACCAAAAATGTACTGGACACTTCTATTCATTATATTTGCACCAACAACTTGAAGTTATCTTCCTGCTTACGACTTTCCAACAACATAAACTCCAAATATCATTTTGATAATATAAAGATACTTCTTTCTTACCCCAGAGCAAGATCCACCTGTGTTTAACAATATTGTCTTTCCGACAAATGTTCTTTCATCAGGTTTTTATCTTGCTGGGGATTCCCCAAACCCATTCTTTCTATTTATGCCGAGGTTACTGTACACATTAGAGCAAGATCCACCCCGGTAATACCATATCGCTATTTTATCAATATGATATTTTCCGGACGTAGGATTCTTGCTGAGGATTGTGCTCCCCAGTTCCTCACATTCAGCATAAATATACACTTGGTTCCCCGAATTTTTCCGGTCACAACACAGGGATATAAAATAGACTAAATATCTCTATATCCCTGTGAAATCACTATGTGATTTTAAAAACAGCAAGGACAGGAAGTGTGGATACACTTCCGCAAAATTGCCAATTTCGGAGCCTTATCCAAAATTGAAAAATACATAAAAATCAAAAATCCAAAACCTTACTCAGTATCCAAATTTATGATTTTTTACAAATCACAAAAAACCAATATGAAAATTTTACAAATTTTGTATCACCTGTAAAATTCCCATATTGGTTTTCATTCAGCTTTTATGGATTTGGAATATTCTATATTTTCCAAATATTCTGTGCATTAGCTAAGAGCCATTCTGCACGATTTTCTATTTCATGTTCGTTCCAATCATTTTTTTGAAGTACGTCATGTAATGTATAAAGTCCGCTCGCACACAAAAGTAAACCTGGTTTATTTTGTCCCTTTCCCGCCTTTTTTACATTCCATGCAGCATCACGTATAGATGCATTTAAAGCTTGCGGAATAATCGCCAAATTCCCCAATGTCAGTAATAGAGAATCTCTCTTTTTTGCATCATCTTCTGTCGCACAAGCCCCCAATTATTTCTCTTTTTCTTTGGCATTAAATGTTCCAAACTGTAATTGTTAAATCCAAGCAATACTGTAGAACTATTGTCTGAACGAATTTTACTTTCTAACAAATAAATAATTCCTTTCGATTGCAGATTAACCAGTTTTGATGTTTCAAATCCAATTTTCATTTCATTATCATCTGGACAATATGTAGTTGCATCACCAATTCCTTTTAAACGTAAAGTTAAAGTCTGCGAATCCAGCACTTTATTCAAAATCAATGAAGTGAATAAATTATTGTAACTTTTAGTAGATGCATGTACCACAACTCTTCTCATTATATAACTTTCCAAAATTCCATACATTTTATTTAGCTCGTTTTTGTCCTGCACGTTTTTTGCAATATACAAAATATAAGGTATCATCGTCGTATTCTTTAATCCAAAAATCACAACATTTATACGTTCAACACCTTCTTCCTTCGGTATACTCATTCCACATTGATTTGGCTTCAAATTATTTCTGAAACACTCCGCATATTTTTTCATCTGATCTAGCACAACATTTTTATTGCCACCACAATACTTATTGATGAAATGCTGATAAGACTGAGCAAGCCTGTCTACCCTGGAATACATAAGTTTGTCTTCATTAGAAATATTGTACTGCTTATCCTGAATAAATAATTGAAAATAGGAATCAAAGAATATGTCAATAATTGCTCTCTTTATTCGTCCTGTCTCAATTCCCCTATTTTTACATATCATATCCACAGTATATCATTATTTGTATTTTGTCTACACACAAGAAACTTCTACCGCCAAATCATAATAATATTGATACATGATCATGTTATCTTTTGCTTCTATATACACTCTCTGAGCTTCCTTCATCAAGTTATTCCAAATATCTTTCCATTCACTAGGAGCCGAATCTAAAAACCACATATTATTAAATGACATTTCTATCGTCCCCCATAAATCATCTTCTTTACGCTCAGTTTTTATATTCATCTGCATATTTCGTGCAATTTCCAATGCATCTTTTTGTAAAAAAGTGAATTTCACTACTTTTTGAGGATCTGGAACTTTCTTAAAACGACGCATATGAGCTTCTGCCTTTTTTATAATTGTTTCCAATTGTTCATCATGCCATTTTTTATCCTCTAGTATCTCTTCTTCTGACATTTGCGCTTTTTCTTCATTAATTTCTCTTTGCATTTCTTCCAATTCACGCTGTGCAATATCATAATATTTCTTTTCAATCACCATAATCTCCCAACTCCATAAAAAAAGAAACAGTCAACATTTTCGTTACAACTGTTTCCTTTATTTTTGAAGTCCACGGAGCATTTGTATCACTACATTCTGTTCTTTTTCATCAAGATTATTCCAAATATTCAGAACCTCTTGTTGTGATTCTGATAAGCTTACTGGAACATCCATTCCGGCAAAGAATTGTGCCATTGTTACTCCCAGCGCATCACATATCTTTTCTACAGTAGGCATAGTTGGTAAACTTTCTTTAGCAATAATTTTTCCAATCGAAGATTGAGATATACCAGTCAATTGTGACAGCCGATATTTACTCATATCACGTTTTTTACATAAAGCTATAATATTGTCCGCAATATAATCCTCTGTACGCAAGTAAATACACCTCTTTCCGATAGTAGTTACCTTAATTGTAACTAGAAATCCGCAAAAATATTAGAGATGTATCTTACAAGTATTTACTAAGGGAAACAGTAGTATTAAAACAAAAAAAATAGAACTATATAAAGTTGTATTCCATTAATGTCAGCTTATTATCTAAATGCTCATATTCTCTTTGTATTTCTTCAATTTTATCATATAGTTTCAGCACTGTCGAACCCTTTATCATTTTATTTTCTTGGCACATCTGCCGGAATTTTTCTTTGTACTCCCCGCAGTATTCTTCCTTTTTCCTCTAATTCCTCCAGTGTTTTGATTTCCTCTTTATCTGCCATGTATTTTCCTCCCAGACATAATTTTTAATACATAAATGATACCCCTTTTTTCGCTGTTGTTCAATTACAACTCATCGCCTTTTTCTCCCATCAATCGACAATCTTCTTTTTGCTATATACATATGATATACTTCTCTTTATACAACCAATTGCTGTTGTGTAGCTCACCATTTTTTCTATCTACAACACAAAAAAGTCAAGTTGTGATGGAAAGGAGGTGAGGACATGGAAATAAATTATGCACTTATAGGCAAACGTATAAGAGAAACCCGCAAACAACGAGGATTATCTGCCGAGGAGCTGGCTGAAATTGCTGATCTTTCTACTGTTTATATAAGCTATATAGAAAATGCCAAGCGTAAACCCAGTTTAGAATCTTTAATCAAAATTAGCAACGCACTTGAAATTACTATTGATGAATTACTCTATGGGAACTTGTTATACAATCCTACTGAATATCAAACTGACATTGATTTATTAATGGCAGATTGTACCAGCACTGAAAAACGTTACATATTCGAGGTTCTTTCAGCCATAAAAAACATTTTACGAATCAATGATTGGCATCTATCCTCAAAACACAATTACGATGCTGATAACCTGAATGATTATTAAATCATTCAATAACAATCAAATATCTATTTCTACATAAACCATCCGTTAATCACTTAACCGATGGTTTATGTCTTTTTCAATCCAAAAATTCTATGATAGTTATATCAACTATAAAGGATGTCGCTATTGATGAAAGAAAGTGAAGAACGAAGCAGTAATATTGATGAACAGAAAGCCAGAATCCGGCAAAGATACAAAGGTATTGATCCAGAAGAACTGGAAGTAATTCCGGCACTTCCACCAGAGGATATTTTTAAAACAGAAAAAAAACTACGAGTAGCTGTATATGCAAGGGTATCTACGGATGATCCACGCCAAACATCCTCATATGAATTGCAGAAAAATCATTATCAGGATGTAGTAAATAAAAATCCGAATTGGATGCTTGTAGAAATATATGCCGACGAAGGCATTTCCGGCACTTCGCTTCAACATAGAGATGCATTCAAAAAAATGATTGAAGATTGTGAAGCCGGAAAAATTGATTTAATCATAACAAAAAGTGTATCCCGATTTGCAAGAAACGTTGTTGACTGTATCCGATATGTACGAGAGCTTTCTTCACTCCGTCCACCCGTCGGTGTATTTTTTGAAACAGAGCATTTAAATACTCTTGATCCCAAAAGCGAAATGATTCTGTCATTCATGTCAACACTTGCGCAGGAAGAAAGTCATACCAAAAGTGAAATTATGAATTCTTCCATTGAAATGCGTTTTCGTCGGGGAATATTCCTTACACCTCCTCTGCTCGGATATGACCAAGACGAAAATGGAGATCTTGTAATCAATCCACATGAAGCTAAAATTGTGCAGCTTATTTTTTATATGTATCTGAATGGAAGCAGTACTCAACAAATTGCTGATTCTTTGACAGAACTCGGTTGTAAAACAAAAAAGAATAATGATGTCTGGTCATCCAGTACCATACTACAAATCCTTCAAAATGAACGCCATTGTGGGGATGTTCTGGCGAGAAAAACATGGACTCCAAATTATCTTGACCATAAATCAAGGAAAAACAATCAAGACCGTAATCAATACAGAAAAGTCGGACATCACGAAGCTATTATTTCCCGAGATGATTTCATAGCTGTTCAAAAATTAATTACAAATGCGAAATATGGAAATAAAGAGATTTTACCAGAATTACATGTGATACAAGAAGGCTCTCTAAGTGGATTTATAAGCATTAATCCAAGATGGTCTGGATTTAAAGCCAGAGACTACTTTGAAGCATCTCAAAGCGTCCTTAAACCGGCAAATATGAATGTACCTGATACAATTACTGCTTCCGCCGGTTCCTTCGATTTAAGAGACTATGAAGTTGCCAGAGGACAATTTTTCTCCTCTGTTGGTCGGATTTCTGTTTCTTTTTCATATAAACAGATCTCTTTTAACAAAGATGCTATACGGAAATTTCCAAACATAAAATTTGTCGAACTGCTAATACACCCAAGCTCAAAACTACTTGCTATCCGACCATGTTCCTCTGAAACAAAAAATAAAGTGCAGTGGTCACGTCTCAAAGATGGTCAACTTATTCCAAAACCAATTTCCGGCGCTGCATTTTTGCCAACATTATACGAGATATTTAAATGGGACAAAAAATGCAAATATAGAATATTAGGAGTTGCCCACCAAAAAGACAATGAAAATGTCCTTATTTTCAACATGGACGATACAGAAATACGAATACCGACAAATACCAACGACGTATCCGCCCCCAACAATAACACGCCTGATACAATATCTGATTCTAAGAGTGTGTTAGCTTATCCTGCCGACTGGATGAATAGCTTCGGTAATAATTACTATACTCAGTCTCAAGCGCCAGAATTAACAGAATTTACAGCGGACAAAAACTGGCAGACTGCTTCAGAAAGTAAACCTTATAAAGAACCCGAGCTACAAACCACTCCCAAAGAAACCATTATACAAAATATAAAGAATATTATTACAGAAATTAAAGGAGACACCCAATGAGCGAGCAACCTATAAATCAATGGAATATGACTACAGAACCTTCTGATATGATGAAAATCAACACACCTATGCCAATAACAGTCGCACCCAGCCCCTCAAATCAAATGGAAGTCATTGACGATGATTCTTTCAGCTATGACGGTTATCAAGTTGTACGTGGCGAATTCTTCGCTCATATTTACGAACCTTCGTTTACGTTTAATAACTACAAGGTATCTGTAAATACCGCCTGCATAAAAAAACTACCCGATGTCGAATATGTGCAAATATTAGTCAATCCCATTGAAAAAAAACTGGCTGTCCGTCCCTGTCGAGAAGAAGAAAAAGACTCTTTTCGTTGGTGTTCCTCTGGAAAAAAGCGTTCGCCAAAACAAATCACCTGTCGAATTTTCTTTGCTAAAGTGATATCTCTCATGGACTGGAATCCTAATTATCGGTACAAGATTCTCGGCAAACTAATTCGTTCTGGCAATGAAATACTGTTCATTTTCGATTTAACTTCACCTGAAATATTTCCTCGTACACTAAAAGACAATGGAACTGTAACCACTGCTAGGACACCTTCTTATCCTGAAGAATGGAAGAATCAGTTCGGTATTCCAGTGGAAGAACATCAAAAATCAATGCAAGTCAATATATTTGAAGGCTACGCAGTATTTGACATACAAGAAAAGAAGAAGGCAACTGATAAATCCATAGAAAAAGCAAAAGAACCATCAACAACAGAAAGTGAGGAAAAATCCTATGAACAACAAACACTCTTCCCATCCACTAATATGTATTGACTTTAAAAAGAATCGTATACGAATCCACCGCAATACACTCCGTCAAATTGGTAACCCAGAATATATTCAACTTCTTGTTAATCCTGATCAAAAAATGATAGGTATAAAGGCTAGTTGTGCAGAGGATAAATTGGCACATAAAGTTAAGGATTATTTTGTCATCAATGGTAACAGTTATGAATTGTACAGCCGAGAATTACTATATTCACTTTCCCAGCTTAACCTTTCTTGGGAGAAATTTAACATTTTTCGTTTAGAAGGCAATATTTACCCAGATAAGAAAATAGCTCTATTTTCCATGGATAACATCATCACAAAACTGCCACAAACAGAATTCAAATCAGAAATAATGGGAGATGAGTATGCGCAATTATAGTATATATACATTAAAAACAAAACTAGAATTCACCAATTTGTATCAATATCTCAGTGAAAAAGATTATAAACAACTTGAACAACAGATATTATGTCATTCCTATCACACCCCAATCTGCACATGGAATGGTATTGTCATTAATGGTATAGAAGCGTATGAATTATTTCGTAAACACAGTATTCCTTTCCGAATAAAAAGACTCCATTTTTCCAGTAAAGAAGATGTAATTTCATGGATATGTACTGACCAACTTAAACGAGAGGATTTAACCAATATCAATAAAAAATACCTGATTGGGAAAAAATATGATGCTGAAAAAATTTTAGTTTCAAGACAACTTTCATCTACGAATAAATCTCATATTTCCGGTGCAAGCATCGCAGCGAAAAAAATATCCGAAGAATGTAATGTAGCAATGGCTACCGTTTACAAATATTCTGCTTACAGTAGTGCACTAGATATAATTGATGAAAAAGTTCCCGATTTTGTCAAACGAGTTCGTTCTGGTCAGCTCTGGATTTCCCAAGCTAATATTATTGAGCTTTCAGGATTATCAAAAGAGCAGCTTTTAAGCCTAAATAACTACCTTCTTGCCGAAAAGATAGAACATCTCAGTTATCATGATATGAAAAGGGAATTACTATGGAATAATTACGCCAAACCGATGTTAAGGAAAGAATCTTCCGTTTCTATTCCTTCAATACGCAACCTGCCACAATTTGATCCAGATGCGGAAATTGCAAGTCTTACATTGACGATTCCCTCGTGGAACAGTTCTATCGAAAGAGTATTAAAAGTTTCAGATTTTAAAATTGCATCTGATACAGCAAAATATAAGCTTAAATATCAGCTTATGTGCCTAATATCAACAACAAATAATATTTTAAAAAAATTGGAGGAAATATAATTATGGATGGAAATACCGAAGATTTACAAAAGTTTGTTCCCCAAGTGCATTTTGAGCAAATACCTATTAAAAATTTATGTTCAAATCAAGATTATCAACGTAATCTTTCCATCAAACACGTTCAGCGTGCTGCAGCTAATTTTGACCTTTATCAGATAAACCCTGTAAAAGTAAGTAGACGTGATGGGATAAATTATGTGTTCAACGGACAACACACTATAGAGATTGTTGCTCTCGTCTCTGGATCAAGAGAAACTCCTGTCTGGTGTATGGTTTATGATGATCTTGTTTACACCCAAGAAGCAGATATTTTTGCAAATCAGATGAAATATGTCAAATCGTTATTACCTTATGAAATATTCATGGCTAATATTGAAGCTGGTAATGATAGAGAACTTATTATTCGTGACCTTGTTGAATCATATGATCTCACTATTACTTCTTCCTCTCGCCCCGGAGGTATATGTGCTGTATCCACTTTAATTAATATCTATGAAAAATATGGTTTTCACACTCTTGATCGTGTTTTACGCCTTTGTGTTGCCACATGGGAAGGTGCGCCTATGTCCTTTAGTTCCAATATGCTTAATGCTATTGCCCGTTTGGATAATGCTTATGGAGAAACAATGAAAGATGACACCTTTAAAGAAAAAGTTGGGCGTGTCTCTGTCAGAGAAATCAGTCGTACTGCCAGAGAACGTCGTGCCGGTTCATTAGGATTCGCAGAAGCTCTTTTACTAGAATACAATAAAAAATCCAAGTATTCACTTCCTTTTGAGAAATTATACACTCATAAAACACCCAAAAAAAGAGAACCATCAACTGAAGATGAATCCGGTCAAAGTTCCACTCCAGAAGGTCAGTTAGATTTATTTTCTACGGATCAAGAGAATACTCAGGCTCTGCCAAACGAATAGCGCAGAGCCTTCAGCCTTTATTCTATCCATACTTTCAAAAGAACACCCTGCTTTAAGGCTCTCTTTCATGCAATCACTATTTTATCTTATCCCAAATTCATCATCCGCTCCATCCGCCACCTTATATATGAATACCCATTCCAAATATTTGCTTTTACCGGATACTCTTTCCTGTAAACAAATACAGTGTGATATTTAACAAAATGTGTTCTACACCAATTATGTATATCTTTCATATATATGTTATTTATACCATTCACCCACTGTTCTAAAGACCATATGTCTTTATCTGACACTAACTCCATTATGAACAGTACATTATAATATTGAATGACACCTACTCTTTTCCTTTCCTCTATTAACCTTTTACACAATAACCTATACTTAATGTTCATATCGTTCCTATGTCTCTCCCTCTAATCTATATTTTCCATCCTTATATACGTTATATATATAATTATTATATAGTACATATAATTGCCTGGAACATGTCCCATGCTTCCGCACCACGGACTTCCCCCACAACGATCCGATCCGGACGCATTCGAAGCGCCGTGCGGATCAGATCACGGATACTGATTTCCTCTGCTCCCTGTCCATTGGCATTTCTTGTCTCCAGCCGCACCAGATTTGGCACATTCTGAAACTGAAGTTCTGCCGAATCTTCAATCGTGATCACCCGATCTGTCTTTGGAATATAGGCAGATAATGCATTCAGAAACGTTGTCTTTCCGCAGCCGGTTCCACCGGAAATAAAAATGTTATATCCCGCTTGCACCAGAAGTTTTAAAAACTCTGCGACTTCCTGTGATAAAGACTCCAGTTCCATCAACCGCTCCAGCGTCATCGGTTTTTTCGAAAATTTACGGATAGAGATACAGGAGCCTTCCACTGATACCGGTTCCAACACAATGTTTACTCTGGAACCATCTGACAACCGGGTATCCAGAATCGGATTTGCTTCATTCACTGCCCGGTTTGCACTTCCTGCAATCTGTTGGATCATATCACCCAGACGTTCTCTGGAAAGTTCTGCTTTTGTCCACGGATACAGCGCCCCCGCCTTTTCATAAAAAATATGCGCCTCTCCATTTACCATGATCTCAGTCACTTCCGGATCATCCAGCAGTTCCTGCAATACATCCAGCCTGCGAAAAGAATTAAAGATCTGTTCCTCATAACTTTCCCGCACTTTCAGCGACAGCAGTTTTTCTTTGCTGTAACTTCGTACTGCCAGCGCGATTCGCTCTCTTAATTCTTCATCCGTAAATTCTCTGGACATATCAAGTCCATCCATCACCTGTCTTTTGATCTCTTGCCATGGAGCCTCCATTCTATTCCCCCTTTTTACTAACCACCGCTTAGTGCTCTACCCACCAGAATCGGTGAATGCTTATTCTGCATTCAATATCTGTCTGAGCCGCTGTCCCATTTCAGATTCAGACCATTCATGCAAAAGATGTACCCCCGGCAGATCTCCGGAAAAACCCGAAACCACCAGCTTTGTTACTTTTTCTTCTGAACAACATTTTTTTAAGAAAGCAACTTCTTCCCCGGCAGCACAACGACTGCACAAATCTCCTCCCGAAATCTGCAAGATTCGCTCTGCCTGTGAAAAAATAAGCTGACATCCACAGATCATGCTTCCCACGGAAAATACGACCGCATCATACCGCCCCTCTGCGGAAAGCTGCTTCAAAAAAGCCTGCAGATCCTCTTCCCTGATTTCATACAAAATCATGGCATTTTCCGGTGGACGGATGTAATCCATCCCATCCAGCTGCCCGGTAAACAGCTCCAAAGACGTCCCCATATTCTTTCTCAGTTGTAAAAAAAGATCACTCATATCTGCGGTTCCATACTCCAGTTGAAATACCGATACCAGACCACTGTTTTCCGAAAATTCCACATACAACACCCGTTGTCTCCTGGCAAGAATCCAGGCACACAGCGCGGAAACTGCCATCAAACTTCCCCGGTTTCCACCGGTACAGACAATCCAGTGCTGCTTCTTTACCGCCGCCATCTGCATCCCTACACTGGCAATGGATTGATACCGCGCAATGATCTTCTGAAACAGTACCGATCTGGCTTGGTACTGACTGATATGCGTCTCATCTTCTTCCTCCGTATCAGTAAGGATCAGAATCTGTTCTGCCTGTCCCGCTTCCTGCAAAGCCACCACAAACGCTTCCGAACCTACTGCCAGTTCCCAGTGTTTTTCTCTTTGGTGCCTCACATTTTGAAGTCTCATATCTTCCCGCACAGAATCTATCTGCCTGCCCGAACTTTCCAGCAATTCCATCTGTTTGCCCGAACTTCCCAGCAAGTCCATCTGCCTGTCCGAACCTTCCAATAACTCCACATAACCATCTTTTCCGATCCGTGTATTCAGATACAGCGCCAGTTTTTGCATATAAGATTTTTCCAGTCCCCCGATCACCACAACAGGGTTTTGCATACACTCACCCCCAGAATTACAGCATACCCGAACAAAATAGCCGCCGAAAAATGAAACCGGGCGCCCTTTCTTGTCCGTTCAGGATAAGGAATGATCCTTCCCTTTTGTACTACTATTTGAAAATAGCTGACACAGCTTTGTATGCTTGTCCAAAGCTGTCTCTGATTCAGCAATCTGCCGAATGAGAATCCTGCTGCCAGCAGGAAAGAAATACAGATACAATAGATTACATTCCGACTGCCATTCAGACAGCCGATCACACAGAACAGTTTGATATCACCGGCTCCCAGTCCATGCATACGAAATGGGATCCAGCAAATCAGTATCGGTAATAAAAGCCCCCCGATCACTTCTCCTGCAATCTTTGGTTCAAATCCCGGAATCCAACACAAAATTCCGATCAGGATTCCCACCGCAATCAGTCTGTTTCGAATGATACCATCCGAAAAATCTGACCTCACAGCAAGAAGAAGTATTACTGCCGATGCACTGATTCGAATTAGTTCCACATGTGCTCCACCTCCTTTGTGAAACCGATTATAAGTCCTTTCCCTGCACCTGTCTATAGCCATTTTTCTGTCATTTTTTCGACTTGTGCATTATCACAACAACTGAAGGAACAAGATCCCATAAAGTGCCGCAAGCCCGCTGATTCCAAGGGTTCCGCATGTCAAAAGACTCAACGGATTGATACCGATCGCCACATCAAATCCCCTGGATGTAAAGAAGGAATTTAAGAAGTACATACAGATCAGACACACCACCGTCCGAGCCACAAAATTCAGCAAAATCTCTGCATTTTTCTTCAAAATTCCAATGAGCAGGATCAGTCCGCATACCCCCAGAATAATGCCGATTCCATATGTTCGTTCCAAACGAAACACCACCCGATTTCTCTTGTTGTAATATATTATTTTTGTGAAATTTTATACCAGATTTTCCATCAAAAAAAGAGCCGAAAACGTAATCCACAAACACCACAATCGGTATTTCTGTCGCTTTCGACTCTCTCATTTTATTTTTATTCAGAAATTTCCAACGGCTCCTGCGTCTGACTTTCTCCACGCCGCCATACATAAAGCAGATCTTTTCCGATGACAACACCTTTATTTTCATCTGCGCTCTGAATTGCTGCTGCCATATCCTTTGTCGCAAAAATAACCTGACCTTTCGCATAGACATAATAGTCACTGAACGCATTCAGGTTTTTCATTTCGATCGTCACGGATTCCTCATTCAGAATCTGTTTCGGGATCACCTGTTTTGGTGCTTTTCCAGAGGATTCCGTACTCAGCGTGATCACAACCTCCGTCTGTTTTACCGTAGAAGTCGTGGTTGACACGTTCACCAGATTTTCATCCTGCATATCACGATTCATGATCGTATCTTCCGATGCATCCGTATAGGTATCTCCGGATTTTGCCACTCTGGACAGGTAAATGCTGCCATCCTGCACCCGGATACCTGTCACATACATGCCCGGACTCTGGTAAGTTTTCAAAATCTGATGCTCACTGTCGCCAGAATCCATGATCAATACCTGACTCAGTGCCAGCGTATTGGTCTGCGTATCCGTGCTGAACACATCTGACGTATAACCCCATCCATAAATACAGTCGCTTCCGATAAATCCAAGCGGTTTCAAAGTCTGACCACTTTCCGCATTAACATCGTAAGTATCGCCTTTTTCCAGATCTGTCACATGCATGACGCCTCCATCTTCTGACCATGCAATATGCCGTCCGTCTTCAGAACTTACGATCATATCCGACTGCAGATCGCTGATAAAAATCTCTGATTTTTTCGTATCCAGATTGATCTTGTATACCTGATCAGAAATAGTCAGATAAAAATATCCGTTATCCGATACATACATTAACGTGCCAAGCTGCTCTTTTACCACCTGATAGGATAATGTCGTCGGAATAAATAACATTTCCTCCACTGTATTGGTCACACAGTCATAATGGCATACGCTGACACCCACCTGACCTTCATGCTCTCCACGGTTCATATAGCCATATACGACAAAATCGATACTTCCGCCCTCATCGGCTTTCAGGATCCGGATCGCATGCTCATCATAATTTTCCCGAATGTCCATGTCATCACCACTTCGGAAGCTGAATACCTGTGTCATTTTGTTCTCAGACTGATTGTAGCTCCACAGCTCTCCCTGCTGTACAAAACAGATAATATTTCCGGTTTCATTCGCCTTGTAATCCACCACATCGGAACGGATGCCAAGATTAATGGAATCCTTGGATACATGGGCACCGTCTCCCTGGAAAATTTCTTCCATGGTCCGTTCAAAATTTAACAGATAAATTTTCTCTGCACCGACACGCACCCGGTAATATTCCTGCACGTTATAATATTCTGTCTGACCGTTCTCATTGTCGGCAGATAAAATATATTCCAGCAAAATGACCTGATATTCATCACACATTTCCTTGATGGATGCCACCGGTTCTGTCACTTCTGTTCCCTGCAGATCCCCCCAGCAAGCCTGAGAAAGACTGTTGTTGATGGTAACGGTCTGCAAAGAAGTATTGTCTGCATCCGCAGACGGCTCCATATAAGAAGCAAGCTCTGACTGGCGGTCTTTGTCCATAGTGATCGCATGAAATCCTTCCACAAAATCCACACAGGTACTGATCTGACTGTCTCCGGCATCCTTGATCCGGGTATAATAACTTGCAGTTGTATCGCCCTCTTTTACCTTCAGTATCAGCTGATATTCTGTGATTTTTTCCAACAGATTTTCAACGGTGATCTCACCTTCCATTGCGCTCTCATCGCCGGAAAGCGTAACTTTTCCATCCTGAACCAGTCTGCTTCCGTCCAGACTGCGCACTTCAAAGGTCACACTGTCAATATTTTTGCCATACGGATCAATGCGAAGCGACAGCTTATGGTTATCCGGAAGGGGCGTGATGGTATCACGCATGGAAACCGCTGACATTTCCGCCGTATAGCCATGCAGCTCATTGACTCTGTGCCCGTTATCCTCAAAATATACGATTGGGAGGGAAGCCGCCGGCATATCCGTCGTCAGATCCTTCGTTTCATGGTTTGTGATCTTGGAAAAAGTAAATAATGCAACGATAAACACCGCCACAAGGATAAAAAACTTTCGTATTCCTTTACGCATCTGCTGTATTCCTTTCTGTTCTCAGCAACGCCGCCAGCGTCGGTGACACATGCAGTTCCTCCATCAATTCTGTCAGTTCCCCGGATGTTTTTTGCTTTCCGGATTTTACTGCCCGCAATAAAATATTTTTCGGCGTATGCTCCATATCAATAAATTCCAGTACCTGCACCTGATAGCCTGCTTCTTCCAGCAGATTTGCACGGATCGCATCGGTCAAAAGCGCCGACATCCGTTCCCTGATCAGTCCATACTTCAAAACCGGCTGCAACAGATCATTCTGAATCTGTTTATTCACTTCGTGCTGACAGCACGGCACAGACAAAATCACTTTTGCGCCCCATTTTACGGCTTTTTCCAGCGCATAATCAGTCGCTGTATCACAGGCGTGCAGGGTTACGACCATATCTACATGATCCACACCCTCATACCGTGCAATATCACCCGTCAGGAAGGACAGTTTTTCATATCCGTATTCCTCTGCCAGATTCTGACAATGCGCGATAACATCTGCTTTCAAATCCAATCCGATGATCCGTACATCATAGTGTTTCAACTCATGCAGATAATAATACATGGCAAACGTCAGATAAGACTTGCCACAACCGAAATCTATGATAACAGATTCTCTGTCTTTTGGAAGCTCCGGAACGATATCTTCAATAAATTCTAAGAAACGGTTCATCTGACGGAACTTATCATATCTGGAATGAACGATTTTGCCCTCTTTGGTCTGAACCCCAAGGTCGATCAGAAACGGAACCGGAATCTCCGGATCTAAAATATACTGTTTCTTCCGGTTATGTGACAGGTTCGCTTTCGGAACCGGACAGCCGGATTTTGACCTGTGTACCGACCGTTTTCCTTTTTTGCTGATCAGCACCTGAATGTGCTCCTGCGGATGCAGCGCCTCTAACTGGCGGAACCCTTCTGTCCACTCCGCAATCTTCTCATAACATTCTGCTTCTGTCAGGTTGTAATGCTGCACCTGTTTTTCTGTGTAAGCACTTGCCTGAAACATGAGTTTTTCCTTTAATAATATCGGTCGTATCTCAATTTTTCGCACTCCATCTTTTTTGCGCGGACCGCTGATAATGATTTTTGCCAACTGCTCATTCATGCAGCCAGTCAGTATTTCTTTCCATGGATTTTCTATCATAACGTTTCTCTTTTCTACTGCAATATATTTGTGGTGAATCCCCCTTACAGTCAGTAAGGAATTATCTATCTTGTTACCTATTAATTTCAAGTCGAACGCACGTGAGACTTGGTGCATGATTCTGGTCAGCGCAAGCTGACATCTTCTTTTCAGAAT
>ENA-OWPB01001625-OWPB01001625.1-human-gut-metagenome-genome-assembly--contig:-NODE-1625-length-18977-cov-19.217102_pt1 | contig 18977 bp, 18 predicted proteins | sample MGYA00248260_ERZ651838 | MGnify/ENA primary metagenome ERZ651838 (study PRJEB26924, sample SAMEA4378304) | human gut metagenome | biome: human gut; feature: human-associated habitat; material: faeces...
CAAGTGCAGTAGTATCCATTACTGTATTCTGAACCACATTCTCTTTGGCTCCTGTCACTTTTACATATGCAGAATAACCAATCCATGCAACAATCACAACACAAATGAATGCCCAGGCAAACATTTCCAGTCCAAAAAGTACTTTTTCTTTTCTGTCTGCTTTGTTATGCAGTCCTTTTCTGGCCTTATAAGCATCGACTTTCTTCTGGCTCATGATAGATCTCCTTTGCATCAATATTTCGTATTTTCTGATTATAGCACACTTTACTGCAAAAGAAAACAATTAGTTTATACTGCAACGATCACTCCGCCATCATTTGCATACATAGAACTTACACCCGCTGTATCAAGGACTACAATCTTTGCAAGTTTCATTCTCTCTTCAAAGGCCTCTTTGAGCACCTGTGCTCTTGCCGGACAATTGCAGTGACTGATGGCAAGAACCTTCTCCGCACTGTCCGGGGTTTTCTCGATTACCTGCTCTACAAGCTTGATCAGAGCACGATTCATGCCTCTTGCCTGATCCAGCTGGCAGATATTTCCATCATCCGTAGAACCCATGACCGGTTTGATTTTCAATGCACTGGCCACTAACGCTTTTACTTTGCTGAGACGGCCGTTCTTTCTCAAAGTATCAAGATTCTCAAGTACAAAAAAAGTATGCTGCCCTTCAATATAATGTTCCACAGTTGAAACAACTTCTTCAAAACTCATCCCTGCTTCTTCACATTCCTGTATCTTCATTCCGATCAGGCTTTCCCCGATGGATGCGGAACGCGAATTGAACACATGTATTTTTTTATCCGGATGATCTTCCATAATAAGATCTCTGCCAAGTAACGCACTGTTATAGGAACCACTCAGCTCAGAAGACAAAGTCACTGCATAAATATGCTCAGCCTCGCAGTCATATGCTCTCATATATCTCTCAGGTGACGGGCAGGCTGATTTCGGACATTCCGGGCAGGCTGCCACTTTATCAATAAAATCTGCCTGATCAAATGTTTCATCATCTATGATCTGTTCAGCTCCTACCATCAGAGTCAGTGGAATGGATTCAAAACATTCATCTTTCTTCCATTCGTCCAAAAGTTCTCCACAACTATCTATGATAATCTTATATCTCAATTATATCGTCCTCTTTTCCATTATATGTAGTATTCAATACCAGATATATCTTATCACACCGCTTTACGTTTGAAAAGACTTTTTAATAAAAACACTGTTCTTTTTTTCAAAAGTGCTTTATAATAAAAAGACGCTTCCCGCAAAGTGCAGGAAGCGCTGCCTGATCCACAAAATATGTTCAGAAATATGCAGCAATCCAGAAGTCTTTTTTTAATTCTGAACAGCTGTAAATCATGTTATCAGAGAGGTGTTGTATGCTTGCTTTAAAAATTACTGATGTAAAAGATTTTATGAATAAACTCCTGATCGGTGAGGTATTTGACCGTTTTTCTCTTGTCGAGGCATCTGTGACAACCTTCAACACTTTTACCATAAACGGAAAACTTCATTACGATTTCTTTGATACTGACACAAAGGCTGCTTTTGAGGAGAATTCCACAGAATATTCCCTCTGGCATGATGTAAAACCTTATTGTTTTTCTATCATACGCGGCAGACGCACACCTTTGAATTTCAGGATTGTATTTGAACTTTCTCATGATCAGACACAGTCATTGTTAAAAAATGAACAGCATATTGCAGATATTCCTGTGCAAAGCTTTTATCTGAATATCCGGTACAAGAACCAGTCCCTTTTATGTACAACAGGTGTTTCTTATACTTCATTCAGTCCAGATAAACGTCTGGAACATCTCTGGGATGATTCCATGACTGTTTTTCTCTCCAGTCATCACATTCCCTGTGAGAAATTATGAGTAGATTCTGTTATCAGTCTTTATCCGAATAACGCAGATAATAGACCAGAATATCTATAAACTCACTGTTCGTCGGTTTATCTGCCATTGTACACCCTGCCATTTCTTCCAGTGTATCCTTATGATTCATCCAACATAAGTTTACCAGTGTTCTTATGTTGTGTTCTACATTAGACGGCGTTGATTTATATTTTCTTGCAATGACCGGATAAATATCTTTGGTGACTTTTACCGGTCGCTCATAAATTTTCTGTGCCATTTCTACTGCATCCACAACATAATAATATCCTTTATACTTTGATGTTGCACCCAATTTTCTAATAACTCCATAAACTGCACTCATACATCGTTCCTCCTGTAACTTCCATAATCTGTGTTTTTACAGATTTGGATATCTCATTTATTTACACACATTTCTCTATAAGTAAATGAAAGTCACGATATTGGCTGCCCGGAAGCACCATTGCAGTCACTATTCTCTGTAACCCGTTATATTTTCTGCGGATTCGGCATATTCATTAAAATATCGGCAACTTAATAATAGGAATTCATAAGACATTTGTCAATACCAATGTAATTGTTTTCCACAAAAACAAGGAGCAGAAGTTATTCTCCGCTCCTTATTTGATATTCTGCTATTCTGACAGGCGTATCTGTCCTCTCATTGATCTGCCGACAAATTGCCTGCTTTCTATCTTATTTTGCAACCATCAGCAAAATTTCATTGCTTCTCTGAACAAATCTGGTCATTTCGTCCGGTGAAAGCTGTTTATGGCTCATCATCGCAAGGTCATACAACTGTTCACAGATAAGCGGAGCCTTGTCAGATTCCTGATTCTCTGCCAGATATTTAACCAATGGATGATTTGCATTCAGAACCAGTGTTTCCTGCCCGCCAAACATATTCGGATCCATTCCATACATATTATACATCTTCATCATATCCTGCATACGACGGCTCTCTTCAGAAAGAGTCATCATTGCTGATACATTTTCATTCTTCAGATTCTCAACATGTACTTCCAGTTTATCTTTATTAAGGCTCTTACGGAAAAGTTCTGTCAGTGCTTTGACAGTTTCTTCATCTGCACTACCCTCGCCCTTCATTTCTTCGGTCAGATCAGCATCAATACGCTTAAACTGTACATCCTGATGTTTCTGCTCAAGACTGGAAATAAATGCACTGTCAATATTATGCTTCAGGATAACGGCATCTTTTCCTGCTTCCTTAAACATATTGATATACTGACTCTGCTGAACTTCATCAGTTACATAGAAAATTACTGTCTTCTCAGGTTCTTTCACTTCCGCATTGTCTTTGTTTTCAGACTCTGCTGCATCTTCTTTCTTTTCTTCTGTCTCTTTTTTATTCTCTTCAATGCAGTCCTTTAATGTGAGATATTTGCCATCAAGATTCTTAAAGAGTACATAATCTCCCATTTTTTCTGCAAACTTAGCATCTTTAATACATCCATATTTAATAAACGGACTGATATCATCCCAGTATTTCTCATAAGATTCTCTGTCGGTCTTGCACATTCCGGTAAGCTTATCTGCCACTTTTTTGGAAATGTATTCAGAAATCTTCTGTACAAATCCGTCATTCTGCAATGCGCTTCGTGACACGTTCAATGGAAGATCCGGACAATCGATCACGCCTTTCAGAAGAAGCAGGAATTCAGGAATTACTTCCTTGATATTATCTGCGATAAATACCTGATTGTTATAAAGTTTGATCGTTCCTTCAATGGAATCATACTCTGTATTGATCTTCGGGAAGTACAGGATACCCTTTAAGTTAAACGGATAATCCATATTCAGATGTATCCAGAATAATGGTTCCTTATAATCCATAAATACCTTACGGTAGAATTCCTTGTATTCATCATCTGTACATTCATTCGGATGTTTCATCCAGAGAGGATTGATATCACTGATGGAAACCGGACGTTTATTGATTTTTACTTTATCCTTTGCAGGAGAAACTTCAACAACTTCCTTTTCACCTTTATCATTTTCTTTTTCTTCTGTCTTTGCTTCCTCATGAATATGTTCAACAACTACATCATCGTCTCTTAACTCAGATTCATCAATTGTCTCATATTCCTGAGGTGCATTTGCTTTGGAAAGGTAAATATGAACCGGCATGAAGGAACAGTATTTCTCAAGAATCTCACGCATACGGTACTCATTTGCAAATTCCAGGCAGTCTTCATTCAGGAACAGGGTGATTTCTGTACCAATCGTATTCTTGTTACCTTCCTGGATATCATATTCTGTTCCGCCATCGCAGGACCAGTGTACAGGCTGTGCACCTTCTGTATAGGAAAGTGTATCAATATGCACTTCATCCGCCACCATAAATGCAGAATAAAATCCAAGTCCAAAATGACCGATCATCTGATCATCTGTAGTTTTGTCTTTATATTTCTCAAGAAACTGAGTTGCACCTGAAAAAGCAATCTGGGTAATGTATTTCTCTACTTCATCAGCAGTCATGCCAATACCATTATCGATGAATTTCAGAGTTTTCTCATCAGGATTAACAATTACCTGAATCTCCGGTTTGTATCCTTCCGGAAAAGTATATTCTCCCATTACTTCCAGTTTTTTCAGTTTAGTGATCGCATCGCATCCGTTGGAGACCAGCTCTCTTACAAAAATATCATGATCGGAATATAACCATTTCTTGATGATTGGGAAAATATTTTCACTGTTAATTGATAAATTTCCATGTTTTACAGCCATGCTGTCCACACTCCTTTTTGTTTTTAATCATTTGCCGCAACTTTATCTGTCAATATACTGCATTCTTATCTGCTCTGCCTCCGGAGCCAAAACTATCCTCTCCTGTTTATCCTTTGAAATAGCTTTTGACTCCTGTAAGTTGCTTCTCTGAAAGATATAGTAATACCATTTATTCCAAAAGTCAAGAAAAAATTAGCACTCACCAAAAATGAGTGCTAATAATTTTATATTTTACATATTCCCCTGTATTTTTTTCTTCAGATAACTCTTATTTCTTTCGTCTTTTGTATACCACAACTCCCACAATACATCCTGCTGCAATCGCCAGAATAATCACAAACGGTGTGATATTAGTCGTATCTCCTGTCTTTACCGCTGATTTCGCAGTTGCTCCATTCGGCTGCGGAGTCGGAGTTGCAGTTACAGTCTGCGCCTGTGTAATACTGAAATTCACCTGTTTAGTATCCTGCTCCCCTGTATTCTTCCATTCACTTCCATTATACTTCTGACGGTCAAATGTAACTGTCAATGTGTAGGTTCCGGCCTTCGTAATTCCAAATGCAGCAGTATAAGGTGCACTGCTCCAGCTATTTGTATTGATCACTTTCCAGTTATACGGTACATAGCGGACATCTCCCTTTCCCGGACTTTCATTGTCCATACCCGCTCCGACTGCTGTAAATGTAATCTTTGACTGTGTTGTGTATCCATCTGAACTGATTCCTGTAATCTTATTATCTGCCGGATCTGCAATTTTCGCCTTGCGGGTAGCTTTAACCGTAAACTGAACTTTCACTTCTGCACTGATCTGCTGTTCATTATCAATCACAACTGACTCTGTATAGGAGCCGGCCTTTAAACCCTCCTTCGGGCGGATTTTAAATGTGCAGCTCTCCCCTGGCGCAAGCTCTGTGGCTGAAAGTTTCCCGATTTTAAAGTTTTTACCTGACGGTGCATTTAAAGTTACATTTGTATTCCCCTCATTCGTCACTGTAACTTTCTGCGCTTTCGGTGCCTCACCATATCCTTCTTTTGCTTTTCCAAAATTCAGTTCTTCCGGTGTTACGGATAATTTATAAATCTTTTTCACTTCCGAAACAGTCGCAGAAGCTTTGATCGTTGTCAATACATCTTCCTGTCCTTCCGAACTGGTCTGGGCTATCTGAATACTGTCCAGATAATTGCCGACTTTCAGACCGGTCACCGGTACTGCTGTAAATGCAGCAGAATCTCCCGGCTCCAGCACTGATGCCGAAAGTTCCCCAATATCAAAATACTCTGCATATGGCTGCATCAGCGAAACAGCTGTATTTCCTGTATTGGTAAGTGTAATGGTCGTCGCTTCAGGAGTATCATAACCTTCCTTCAGATCATCATAACTGAAAGATTCTGGATCTGCCTGAACTGCTGTGATCTGTTCCTGTTCTGCCTCTTTTACAGATACTTCCGCAGTTACCTGCGCTGCTACTTCCGAATCCTCTTCACTTTCAAATATCAGGGTATCACTGTAATCCCCCTTCGTCAGACCGGTTTTTGGCTGTACCATGAACATAAGAGAATCACCTTTTGCAATCTGTATTCCTGATACAGCTTCACTTCCATCTTCGTTCATCACCTCAAAATAATCTGATTTCGGTATCTTTAAAGTGACAGTTCCATCCCCTGTATTTGTTACGGTTACGGACAGTGTCTCATTGGCCTGTGTATAATTTTCTTCGATATCGCTGAAATTAAGACTTCCTGTATTTACCTCAAGAGACTGTGCCTCAAGAGATGCATCTGCATTGTCACCTGCCGATGGAGCCTCGCTGTCATCCGGCGTCTCTGTCGGTTCTGCAGAAGGCTCATCCGAAGGCTTCAGATCTTCGTCATCTGATGAATCATCCTCACCTTCAACTGCAATCTTCGCTTCAAAAGAAACCTCAATACCTTCTTCCGTCCGGTATGTGATCATATCATCATATTCACCCGGTTCCAGCCCTTCCCTCGGCTGTATCCATACGCTTACAGATTCACCTGCACTCAGCGGTTCTGTAATATCCTGAACCATAAAATGTTCCGGACTGATCTCCTGAAAATTCAAGCTCTCATTTCCGGTGTTCGTAATCTGCACATACTGTGCTTCCACATCCTCAAGATCACTCTTTACTGTTCCAAAATCACAAATCTGATCTTCGCTGTCCTCTACAGTGGCAATCGCTTCGTAAGTCTTTTGATCCTTATTACCTTTACCTGCTACCGTTTCATCTTTCTCTGATCCATCTGTCTGCACATTTCCATTCTCATCCACCTGCAGCTGATCTTCTGTATAAATTTTCATCTGGGAATCATCAGTACCTTCTGTTGTTTCCTCCGGCTGACCTTCTGTGTTCTGAGATCCATCTTCCTGTTCATTCCCTGCATTCTGCTGTACATCTTCTGTTCTATCTGTGTCCTGATTTTCAGAATCCTGACTGCCTTCTGCATTATCTGCTGTTTCTTCCAGCTGTGCATCCTCTGTTCCATCTGCCGTTTCTGCCTGCTGTGTATCCTCTGCTTTCGCCTCTTCTTCAGTTGCAGCTACCTCTAACGTCTTTGCAGTAAGAGTACCTGTCAGTCCGCTTCCATCTACAGGGGTCAGATCAAGCACCAGTCTGCATCCCAGATCATCCTGAGTGATCGTATAGGTCTTCTCAGTACCTACCTGTGTTAACTCCTTCTCCCCTGTCTGTCTTGACCAGGAAAAAGTGAAATCTTCATCTGTAACCTCTTCCGGTGTAACCTTTGCATAATCTGCACTCACTACTACGCCTACAGCTGCCAGTCCCTTAATCTTAAGCTTACCGCCCAATTCTCCTGACGGAGCTGCCGCAAAAACCATGGATGGAATCATTGAAATAACCATCATCACAGTCATTACAACTGCAAGAAATCTCTTTTTCTCCATCTGTAGTCCTCCTTTTCATTTATAATAAAATTTGTAATCATTCAGCAGCCACTCTGAAGGTACTGAATAATTACAGTTCTGTGATGCTTCTGTGTCTGTCTGCCCTTTTCATTCCCATCACAGACCACAGCACCGTTTTTCTCTTTATAAAAGCATTATAGCATCGCATTTTCCGGAAATGTAATCTGTATTTTCTCCCTTAAAACAACTTAAGCCCCTGAGTATCAGAGTTCAATTTTCTCCAATATTCAGGGACCGAACTGTGTTTTACAGTTATTTCTCCGATATATCACGTGATATCCATAATTTGACCGAACAGTTTTTATCCTTCTACTATCAGATATTTTCCATCCGGCAGAGTAAATACTTCACTTGCATCTTCCAGTTCTTCATCTGACATTCCTTCCACATCAGCGCCTGCTTCTTCCAGATATTCTCTCACTTCTTCAATAGAATCCACAACCTGCGCCATGCAATCCTCAAGGAATGCTTCCGCTGCTTCATATGATTCTGCTACCGGCTGTGGAAAAAGCTGCTCCTGATTTTCAAGAAACGTATTAATACATTCTTCTGTAAACATTTTAAATAACCTCCTCAATCTTTCCCTTTGCCCGGATCAGCTTCTCAAGGACCGGTTCAACCTGTTTTGTCATATAGGACGCAGCTGACCGTACCCCCTCCTTGGAATGCTCCATGGCAAAGCCATATTTTACCGCTTTAAGCATCTCTATATCATTATATTCGTCTCCGAACGCAATACATTCTTCCGGCGAAATATGATATCTTTTCTGATATTCTCTGATTCCTTTTGCCTTGTTTGTTCCAAAAGGAATAAAATCAATCCACTCATTTCCCGAAGTGACAACAACACATTCTTTTCCAAATCTGTCCATCCAGTATTTCACAGATTCTTCTGTAAGGCCGGCCGGTTCAAACACAGCCAGCTTCATGATAGGATCCGTCATCTCTTCCATGCTGTTTACAAATCTGCATTCATTTTTTACTTCATATAACATATGGTCATGAAATCTCTTTGTCTTCGGCATCAGATAGTGGTAATCCTTTGCAGAACAGGTAAACTCGGCATCCTTCTTTTCCAGGATTGCAGAAATAATCTCCCCTGCCAGCTTTCTGTCAAAAGAATCCTGATACAGTACCTCTCCATGATTCACTGCCAGTGCACCATTCTCCGAAATATAGGAAATCTCTGAAGCAACAGGCGCAAACAGCTTTGTCATATTCGGATATTGTCTTCCACTGGCTGCCACAAACATAATCCCCAGTTCCTCTAACTGCCTGATCAGTGAAAAAATTTCTTCAGGCAGAGACTGTGCCTTATGTAAAAGTAACGTCCCATCCAGATCACTTGCAACCAGCTTAATCATTTCCATATTCCTCGCAAATCTTCACCAGATCTGTCGGTTTCTCAGCGACAAGATCTGCTCCATTCTCATTCAGTTCTTTTCGGTCACGAAAGCCCCATAGCGCACCTACTGTATACATTCCTGCTGCTTTACCGGTCTTCATATCTGTACTTGTATCTCCCACATACATACATTCTTCCGGTTTTACACCAAATTTCTCCGCAACCATAAGCGGACCATCAGGTGCCGGTTTCCTGCGGATTGCTTCACTCTGACCAACTACCATATCAAATTCCCCGTCAAAAAGCTGCGCAATTACTTTCACAGCTGCAGGATGAGGTTTATTTGAACAAACTGCCAGCTTCATTCCATGTTCCTTCAATTTCTTTAAGGTTTCCGGCATTCCCTTATAGGGAACTACTTTATACATCGGATCTGCTTCAAACATTTCCCGGTAAAGCTTCTGTCCCTCATCATAATGCGCAAGTTCCGGATCCCCCGCATCCTTAAGTGCGCGGCGGATCAGCATATTTGCCCCTTCTCCGCTGTAATATCTGAAATTATCCACCGGAAGTGTTTTCAACCCGAATTTTTCCATAATAATATTAGTCACATAAGCCATGGAATCCAGCGTATCAGCCAGTGTTCCATCCAAATCAAATATACATGCTTTAATCATCTTTTGTCATCCTCTTAAGTTAATTCCTGATTTCTTCATTTCATAAAATAATCTGGCAACCGGGAGTCCTACCACATTATTGTAATCTCCGCTGATCCCCTTTACATAAATTCCGAAAAGTCCCTGGATGCCATAGCTTCCAGCCTTATCCATAGGCTCTCCTGTAGCAACATACTCTCTGATCTCCTCATCTGAAACCGGATAAAAAGTCACATCTGTACTTTCATAGAAAGTATGTTCTGTCCAGACTTTTTCTTTCTTTTCCCATACAGAAACGCCGGTATATACCTGATGAGTATTTGCCTGAAGTTTCTTTAATGTATTCACTGCATCCTCTGTATCATGAGGTTTGCCAAGGATCACATTCTCAAACACTACCACTGTGTCAGATCCGATCACAATTGTTCCGTCGGCACTATCTTTCATAGTGCGGATAACAGAAGCTGCTTTATCCGAAGCCAGCTGTTTTACTGCCTCTCCCGGATTGTCTGAGATACGATTCTCATCACCTGATGCAGGCAGCACTTCAAAATCCACGCCAGCCCGTTCCAACAGTTCTTTTCGTCTGGGTGAAGCAGATGCCAAAATAATTTTTCTCATAATAACCTCTTCTTTCCTGTCATAGTATACCTTGTATCTTTTTGGTATGCAACTGCTTTCATTAACTCTTTCCATAAAATTTCGCTTTTCTTTTTATCTGAAAAGTATTAAAATAACAATAACCTATAGCTGAATAAAATGGTGTCAGGAGTAAAAGATATTTTTATCCTGACTCGCTGTCAAAAATAGGAGAATATCAGAAAGGAGTTTATGATTATCATGGCTAAAATTAATAAATACTGGGGATATGTTGCAATAGGTGCCCTTACAGCAGCTGCTGCCGGTGCTGTAGCTGCCCTTATTGCCAAAAAAGGATCCTGTAAAGAGGATTTTGATTTTGAAGATGACTTTGATGATTTCGATCTGACTGATGAAAAGGAAACTGCTAAGGAAGATCAGGAACCTGCCGAAGATTTCCAGTCCTGGGAACATACAGGAGAACAGTCTGCAACAGATGACACCGAAAGCGAAGAAGCTGAAGAAGCTGCTGATACAGACGATTCTGAGAAGTCTTCCGATAAAGCTGCTGAAGTTGAGATTAAAGATGCAGAAGAGGAAGAAGATGCCGATGAACCCGAGAATTTTGAAGAGGCTATGGACGCTGCATCTGAATCTGAAGAATAAACGTTACCGTTCACAGTAACGTAACCAAAAAGGAATGTTACTTCACGATTATACAATCGTAAAAGCAACATTCCCTTTTTATTCTGATTATATTACTATTTCAGTCTCATTATGCTTTCGGAAGTTTAAATGAGCTCTTCAGAGACACGATACGGTTGAATACCGGTGCACCCTCTTTAGAATCATGGATATCTGCACAGAAAAATCCTGTTCTTACGAACTGGAAGCTGTCATAGCCTTTTGCTTCCATAAGTGCTGGTTCTACATATGCAGTAACTTTTGCCAGAGAGTTCGGATTTACATTCAGAGAACCATCTTCTTTGTTGTATACACCCTTCTCCTCGTCTACGATATTCTCATAGAGACGTACTTCTGCTTTTCCTGCCTGACTTGCTTCTACCCAGTGAATGGTTCCTTTTACTTTTCTGCCATCCGGTGCATTGCCACCCTTTGTTGCAGGATCATAAGTACAGTGTACAACACGTACAGTTCCATCTTCATCAGCTTCATATCCTGTACAGGTTACAAAATATGCGTTCATAAGACGAACCTCTGTGCCCGGGAACATTCTCTTATATTTCTTAGGCGGATCTACCATGAAGTCTTCTCTCTCAATATAGAGTTCTCTGCCAAACGGTATTTTACGGGTTCCCAGTTCTTCGTTCTCCATATTGTTCGGAGCTTCCAGATATTCTACTTCGCCTTCCGGGTAATTATCGATCACAAGCTTAATCGGATCAAGAACAGCCATCAGGCGCGGACGTTTCAGTTTCAGGTCCTCACGGATGCAGTATTCAAGCATTGCATAGTCAACAGAGCTGTTTGCTTTGGATACACCGCAGAGTTCTACAAACATTTTGATGGATTCCGGTGTAAATCCACGGCGGCGCAGTGCTGCGATGGAAACCAGACGCGGATCATCCCATCCGTCTACGATGCCTTCCTCTACCAGTTTCTTGATATAACGTTTACCTGTAACTACATTTGTCAGATACAGTTTTGCAAACTCAATCTGCTTCGGTGGCTGTGGATATTCCAGTTCTTTTACAACCCAGTCATACAGTGGTCTGTGATCCTCAAACTCCAGAGTACAGATGGAATGTGTGATTCCCTCAATGGCATCCTCGATGGGATGGGCGAAATCATACATTGGATAGATGCACCATGTATCACCTGTTCTGTGGTGAGTCATATGAGCAACACGATAGATAACCGGGTCGCGCATATTCATGTTCGGAGATGCCATATCAATCTTGGCACGAAGCACTTTCTCTCCGTCTGCATATTTACCTTCTTTCATCTCTTCAAAAAGCTGCAGGTTCTCTTCTACACTTCTGTTTCTGTATGGACTTTCTTTACCCGGCTCTGTAAGAGTTCCACGATATTCACGGATCTGATCTGCTGTCAGGTCACATACATAGGCTTTGCCTTTCTGGATCAGCTTTACAGCAGCTTCATACATCTGTCCGAAATAGTCAGATGCAAAAAACAGTCTGTCTTCCCAGTCTGCACCAAGCCATTTGATATCTGCCTTGATGGATTCTACAAACTCACTCTTTTCTTTGGTCGGGTTTGTATCATCAAAACGCATGTTGAACTTGCCGTTATATTCCTGTGCAAGACCATAGTTTAAAAGAATAGATTTCGCATGACCGATATGAAGATATCCATTCGGTTCCGGCGGGAAACGCGTATGCACGGTGTCATAAACACCCTCTGCTAAATCTTTATCAATGATATTTTCAATAAAATTTTTGGAAACTGTTTCGTTCTCCATCTTTTTCCCTCCTGTTGTCGTATTTTATACTGTTTTTTCACACATCTATATATAAAAAATACAACTGAATATTTTTTATGTCGAATGAATTTATATTATCATTGGAAATTCCATCTGTCAACCGTTTACACAACAGTGACAGGCCTTATATTTCTCAGACTGTTACTGTTCACTCCGTTTACAGTAACTTAGCCAAAATTCATTCCAGATTGCCTGCGGCAATGGAATTTTGGCTTGTATGTCTCGGGATTTTGGCATATTCATGCCAAAACACCTCGCGGGATAGTGGTGTGTGAACAGTAACCTCAGACTCATCTGCACTCTCTTTCAGCAGCTCATATCCTTGACTAACATCTTGCAAAATATTATAATTATATCAACATATCAAGGAGGTGCGGCAATATGAGTAATGCACTACCAATTGAAGATTTAAGTAAAACTTACCTGGAACATTCTATGGTTATCAATAACTTTGTTATCAAGATCGGCAGCCAAATCAAAGACAGCTTATGTCGTGTCTTTGGTGACGGTGTTCAGTATGAATGGCGTGAAAATGATGATAAAGTAATCATTCCTGACGTATCAATCATCTGTAACCTGAGAGACCGTAAGAACATTTCTTTCACTGGCATTCCCCGCTTTGTGATGGAAGTTTTGTCCAATGCCACAGAAGAATATGATCGACATGAAAAGATGGATATTTATTGCAAGGTCGGTGTCTCTGAGTATTGGATCGTTGACTGGAGAAAAAAATCTGTAGAGATTTATCTCTTCGATTTCAAAGAAGATGGCACTGGTTATCCGTATCTTTATAAGACTGTCACAGCCCAGAATAAAGAAGATTTACATCTGGTTATGTTTCCGAATCTGAAGATAACCTTTGACGAGCTGTTCGACATTGGTGAATATTAACACTACAAAGAGTAGGTGCTGTTGCATATTGATTTCATGATCTGCATATGCTATAATGCCAGTAGGCAAAAAAGATATGACTATGTTCCATATGAACAAAGAACGAGCCCCCGGATGTACCGCTAATACATTCGAGGGCTCTTCTCTTTTTATTTCAGTGGTTCAGCATCCACCAGGCTATTTGTTGTCCTTGTTGTGTCTGTCTAACCATTTGCAGATGAGATGGCAAGTCACACCTGCCGCAACAGTCACAAAAAAAGATATGACTATTTCCATATGTTCACCTCCTCCCGTTGCCGGGTATCGGTTGGACAACACTGTAAGTATATCATATCTCTTGTTATTCTGGAAGTACAAACAGTTCTTAGAAATTACCAAGCTTCAAGAAATTTTTTATTTTTAAGCAATAAAAAAAGCTGATGACGGGAATTGAACCCGTGACCCCTTCCTTACCAAGGAAGTGCTCTACCTCTGAGCCACATCAGCATCGTGTCGGATTTACCGCTCACATTTGGATATGTTACCAGAACTTAACCGTATTGTCAATCCCTATTTTTTAACTTTTTTATTTTTATAAAAATTACCTTCAGTTAAAATTCTGTATTTTTTATTTACGGAGCTGTTCCAGTTGTTCTTTTATTTTGGTGCGGATTCTGCGGAGTGCGTTGTCTATAGATTTTGGTGTTTTTCCCATAAGTTCGGCAATCTCTCCGTAGCCGTTTCCTGCCAGATAGTATTCCAGTACCTGATTCTCCATTGGGCTTAATGTGGTAGTGATCTCTTGTTCCAGATTCTCAACGTTTTCCTGGTCGATGATGATCGATTCCGGATTTTCTACCCAGGTATCACCAAGATGTTCTTCGTTCTCTCCGCCCTGCTCACTGAGAGAGACATATGAGTTAAGCGGCTGATGTTTCTGCCTGTTAGAACTCTGGATTGCATTGTAAATCTGTCTGTCCACGCATATGCCCGCAAAAGTCTGAAATGTGGCATCTTTGTCCGGCTGGTAGTCGCGGACTGCCTTAAACAGTCCGATCATACCTTCCTGTATCAGATCATCATTCTCCCCGCCTATCAGGAACATGGTCCTTGCTTTCTTGCGGACCATGTTCTTGTATTTTTCCATAAGATAGTCGAGAATCTCTGACTCTCCGTTTTTAAAGCGAAAGATTAATTCTTCATCCTTGATTCCGTCATACTGTTTCATCAATTTAAACCTTCCGTTTTCCATAAATCTTGCTATTAACTGAAACAATTCTATTCTGCTGCACAACCAATACGCTATTTACACCAAAACAGATTAACCACATAACCCTCTAATAACTAATGTAAATATGGCACTTATTTCTTCTGCATTCTCTGACGTACGATCTCATAGCCGAGTACGCCTGCTGCTACTGATGCATTCAGGGAATCAATATCCCCCTTCATCGGAATAGATGCTACAAAATCACATTTCTCGCGAATCAGTCTGCTTACTCCCTCACCTTCGTTACCGATCACAACTCCGATCGGACCTGTAAGATTCAGGTTATACATAGTTTCTCCACCCATATCTGCGCATACAAACCACACTCCCTGCTCTTTCAGCTCATCAATGGTATGTCCCAGATTTGTCACTTTTGCAACAGGTGTATAGTTTAATGCACCTGCTGAAGTCTTGGCAACTGTAGAGGTCAGTCCTACTGCACGTCTCTTCGGAATGATCACGCCATGTGCTCCTGCCAGGTTTGCAGTACGGATGATTGCACCGAGATTATGAGGATCTTCAATATTATCCAGAATAAAGATAAATGGATCTTCCCCTTTTTCCTTTGCTTTTGCAAGGATATCTTCTACGCTTGCATATTCATAAGCAGCTACCTGGGCGATTACGCCTTGATGCGCACCTGTCTCACTTAACTGATCCAGACGCTCTTTTGCCACATAATTGATAATCGTATCTTTTTTTCTCGCCTCTCTGGCAATAGTGCGGACTGGTCCATCCTGGCATCCATCCAGGATAAACAGCTTATCTACACATTTACCGGAACGAAAAGCTTCCAGGACTGCATTGCGTCCTTCTATCTGTTCACTCATATCTGATCCTCTCCGATTCCAGCACGGACCAGTTCTATGATCCTGCCAAAATCATCTTTTAAATATAAATATCCCATCAGAGCTTCAAACCCGGTTGCTCTGCGGTAATCTGCCATTGTTGCGTGCTTTGCCATTGTCGGGGAGTGCGCATTTCTGCCTCTTTTATAAACGCTGTGCTCCTCTTGCGTAAGCATTGGTTCGATTACTTCCATCATAGAAGACTGTGTGCCTGCTTTAACCAGACTGCTTGCCTTTCTGTGCAGCTGATTTACCGGACAGTTTCCTTTTTTCACAAGAATCGTGCGGATCACCAGTTCGTAAACACCGTCTCCGATATAAGCTAAAGTCAAGGGTGAGTAAGACCTCATATCATTATCTTTCAGATGAAATACCTGATGAAGCAATCCTTTTAAACCAGCAATATCATGCTTATCAAACTCATTTATTTCTGCCATACCGTTTAAGCTCGTTTCCATTTTACTCCCTCACGGGTATCTTTAAGGATAATTCCCTTAGCCAGAAGCTCATCTCTGATCTCATCTGCTCTCGCAAAGTTCTTTGCTTTTCTTGCTTCCTGGCGTTCTGCAATCAGGTCTTCGATTTCTTTATCAAGAATTTCTTCTTTCTTCTCTGCTTTCAGACCAAGTACATCGCATAATTTTACCATTGTATCAAGCAGTACTCCGGCGAATTCTGAGGAGCTTTCTTCGGATACATTTGTGTTGGCAAATTTAACCAGTTCAAAGATTGCAGCCAGTGCGTCCGCAGTGTTGAAGTCATCATCCATTGCTTCTTCGAATTTCTTAACAAACTCCTGAGACTGTGCAAGGAGTTCTTTCTCTGCATCTGTCGCAGCCTCTGTCTGTGCTGCTGCTTTTCTGTCTTTTAAGTTTGCAGCTGCATCTGTGATACGCTCTAACGCATTCTTTGCAGCTTCCATCAGATCTGCGCTGAAGTTCAGCGGGCTTCTGTAATGTGCATTCAGCATGAAGAAACGAAGTACCTGAAGATCATACTGCTCGCTGATCTCACGTACAGTACGGAAGTTTCCAAGAGACTTGGACATTTTTCTGTTATCAATATTTAAGAATGCATTGTGCATCCAGTATTTTGCAAAAATCTTATCGTTGCAGCATTCACTCTGTGCAATTTCATTTTCATGATGTGGGAAGATCAGGTCCTCACCGCCTGCATGAATATCAATCTCATCTCCGAGATATTTCTTTGCCATAACAGAGCATTCAATATGCCAGCCAGGACGGCCGTCGCACCATGGTGATGGCCAGGACGGCTCTCCTTCTTTTTTCGGTTTCCAGAGAACGAAATCCAGCGGATCTTCTTTCTGGTCTTCTCCTGATACCTGCAGAGAGCGGAAACCAGACTGCAGATCATCCAGATTTTTGTGAGAAAGTTTTCCGTATTCTTTGAATTTCTTAACTCTGAAATAAACAGTACCGTCTGCTGCCGGATATGCATATCCTTTATCAACCAGAGTCTGGATCATGCTGATCATTCCATCGATTTCCTGCGTTGCCTGTGGATTTGTAGTAGCAGGTTTTACATTCATGCCATCCATATCTTTCCTGCACTCTGAAATATAACGTTCAGAAATCTCCTGAGCACTTACGCCTTCCTCGATTGCTTTCTTGATGATCTTATCATCTACGTCTGTAAAGTTAGAAACAAAGTTTACTTCATATCCCTTGTACTCCATGTAACGGCGTACAGTATCGAAGATGATCATTGGACGGGCATTTCCGATATGGATCAGATTGTAAACAGTCGGACCGCAGACATACATGCGAACCTTTCCCTCTTCAAGAGGTACAAATTCTTCTTTTCTGCGTGTCAGTGTATTAAAAAGTTTCATTCTCTATTCCTCCAGTTTTCCCTATGTTTTATCATTCTATAGAGCTTTTGTTACTGTTCCGTAACACGCTTCGCGGAATAGTGGCGTGTGTACAGTAACGATTTTTTATAAAATCTTATTATATGAATTACCAATTACTTTACTTCATTAAGAAGACAGATTGCCTGAGATGCAATTCCTTCTTCTCTTCCTGTAAATCCCAGTTTCTCTTCTGTAGTAGCCTTAATATTCAGCTGAGACTCATCAATTCCCATTGCTTTCGCCATATTTGCCCTCATCTGTGGAATATGAGGTGCCATTTTCGGTTTCTGCGCAATGATCGTTGCATCTATATTTCCAATCTCATAATGATGTTCTTTCAATAGCTTCGTTACGTGTTCCAGCAGCAGAATACTGGAAATTCCTTTATATGCAGGATCTGTATCCGGAAAATGTTTTCCGATGTCTCCCAGCGCAGCTGCTCCTAAAAGTGCATCCATCACCGCATGGATCAGCACATCGGCATCTGAATGTCCCAGAAGACCTTTCTCCCAGTCAATCTTTACTCCTCCAAGGATCAAATCTCTGTTTTCGGTTAGTCTGTGTACATCATATCCCATTCCAACGCGCATAATCATTCTCCTTTGATTTCCAGCATTTTGCTGAGTCTTAATAAGCTTAATCGTCTTCTTGTATAAGGTGCAAGTCTGAGACTTGGTAAAACAGCTGCTTCATCAAGTCCGATATCATAAACCGTCTTTGCACATCCAGCCTTCTCCAGCATGTGGAACATATCCTGTTCGCTCGGAAGCTCATCTATGATCTCCGCGATTCCACCCAGGCAATTCTCCAGATGCTCCGGTGAAATGGATTTCAGAAGTTCTGGTTCATTTTCTTTCTTTATCTCTTCCAGAAATCCTTTACTTCCAAAGGTTTCTTCCAGAAGTTTCTCGTCTTCATTCTCATACGGTTTTGCGTGACATCGTCCCTGTGTAATAGCTGTGGCAATGCGCTTGTACTCCTCCAGTACAAGAAGTGTTGCTACAGAGACTTTCTCCCCATGAAGTGCATCCAGCGGGCCATTGATCACTTCCATATCCCACAGATGTGTCACCTGGTGCTCTGCACAGGATGCCGGTCTTGAATTCCCGATCATCTGCATCGCAAGCCCAGAAAGGATCAATGCATACATCAGCTGTTCACATTCATCTTCCTCACCCTCTGCAATATCCTGTATGGAAGATCTAACCGTCTTTAAGGCTTTTTCTTCCAGTCTTACAGTTTCCCGGCAAAAATATTCTCCGGTAACCAGATTTGCGATTTTCCAGTCTGCAAGACAGATATATTTTCCCATCAAATCTGAAATTCCCGCATCTGTAAGACGCCGGGGAGCTTTTGAAAAAATATCTGTATCTGCATATACACAGATAGGCGCAATTGACGGCACTGTTTTCTTCACACCGTCCAGGTTCATGGCAGCCACTGTTGTTACAAATCCATCTCCACTTGCTGCGGTAGGCACTGAAATGAAAGGTA